>Ga0255338_1000156_pt1 | contig 283490 bp, 271 predicted proteins | sample MeOH1_35cm_T4_19_FD_203715 | JGI IMG/M metagenome (GOLD analysis project Ga0255338, IMG submission 203715) | Sandy soil microbial communities from University of British Columbia, Vancouver, Canada - MeOH1_35cm_T4_195 | ecosystem: Engineered > Artificial ecosystem > Sand microcosm >... | reverse complement strand
GCCAGCTAGCCTGAAGAACGCCACCGGCGGCGCGGTCAACTTCCATGCGGTGTCGGTGTCGCCCGATTGGGCAGATACGATGGACAAGACCACCCAGATCGGCAACCACATCTTCTATCGTGGCGCTTCGCGTACCCGCGAAAGCTAGTCCTGGAAATCTAGGCCGATATCCAGGTTCGGCGCGGAATGCGTGATCGCGCCTGAGCTGATGTAGTCCACGCCGGTCTCGGCGATGGCGCGCACCGTCGCAAGCGTCACATTGCCCGACGCTTCCAGCACGGCCTTGCCTTTGGACAGCGCCACGGCGCGGCGCAAGTCGTCCGGAGACATATTATCCAGCAGGATGCGGTCGACGCCGAGGCTCAGCGCTTCTTCCAGCTGCTCCAGCCGGTCCACTTCCACCTCGATCCGCACCATATGGCCCAGGCCTTCGCGCAGCCGTGCTACCGCAGCGCCGATACCGCCCGCGGCCTGGACATGGTTGTCCTTGACCATGGCGGCGTCATCCAGCCCGAAGCGGTGATTGAAGCCGCCGCCGCAGCGCACGGCATATTTCTGCAAGGCGCGCAGGCCGGGCAGGGTCTTGCGGGTGCATACGATGCGCGCGTTTGTGCCTTCGACCGCCTTCACCAGCGCTGCCGTTGCGGTGGCGGTGCCCGACAAGGGCCCCAGGAAATTCAGTGCCACCCTCTCGGCAGTCAGGATGCTGCGGGCGGAACCGGAAACCGTGGCCAGAACTGCACCTGCCGCTGCGTCCGAGCCATCGGGCAGCGACACCTCAAACTTTACAGACGGGTCCACCAGACGAAACGCCGCCTCGGCACAGATCAGGCCGGCGATGCGTCCCGGCTTGCGGGCGACAAATTTCGCGGTGGCCTGTTTGCCGGCCGGAATCGTGAGCTGGCTGGTGATGTCGCCGGCGCGGCCCAGATCCTCTTCCAGCGCGGCGCGAACAACAGGCTCGAACAGCAGCGCCGAAGGCGGCCGCGTGAAGTCCAATGACAAGGTCATTTGCGGGCGCGGGTGGCGGGCGCGGCCGCGCCACCGGCGGCGATCCTGTCCGCGTCCGCCAGGGTCATGAAGGTGCGGGTGGCGGTTTTGGAGACGAGCGGGAAATCGCTGCGCCAATGGCCGCCGCGCGACTCCTGGCGCACCAGCGCCGCCGCCGTCACCAGCTTGGCCGTCGCCGTCATGTTGAGCAGGGCCGGTTCGCTGCTGGTGGTTTCCAGCCGGGTGATGACATCCAGCGCGGCGCGCATGCCGGTGACATCGCGTTCCACGCCGACGCCGCTGGTCATGGCGTTGCGCAGCACATGCGGCGGGGCGGGGGAGGCAAAGCGTTGCGGCGCGGGCGGGGCGCCGCGCAGCGCGCCGGCGGCGAGCTGCCCACGCACATCGTCGGCAACGCGGGCGCCGAACACTAGGCCTTCCAGCAAGGAATTTGACGCCAGGCGGTTGGCGCCGTGCAGGCCGGTGGCGGCGCATTCGCCCACCACCCACAGGCCGGGCAGGGAGGAGCGGCCATTTTCGTCCGAGGCGATGCCGCCCATGTGGTAATGCGCCGCCGGCGCCACCGGGATCATCGCGGTGACCGGATCGATCCCCGCCGACTTGCAGGCGGCATAAACGGTGGGGAAGTGACGCGGGAAGTCGGCGCCGATCGCCTGCCGGCAATCCAGATAGACTTTGGAACCCGATGTGATCTGACGATGGATGGCGCGGGCGACGATGTCGCGGGGCGCCAGTTCGGCATCGTTGTGGATCGCGGTCATGAAGCGCTCGCCGCGATCATTGACCAGCACCGCGCCTTCGCCGCGCAGTGCTTCGGTCGCCAGCGGCGCCGGATCGCGGCCCACCGCAATGGCGGTGGGATGGAACTGCACGAATTCCGGATCGGAGATCAGCGCGCCGGCGCGCGCGGCCATGCCAAGGCCTTCGCCGCGCGATTCCAGCGGATTGGTGGTGACGGCATACAGCGCGCCCAGCCCGCCGGTCGCCAGGATCACGGCGCGGGCGCGGAACAGGATCAGCCTTGCGCCCGAACCGATGCCCGAGCGGGCGAAGATGCCGGTGACGCGGCCATTCTCCATCGCCAGTTCGACGGCATGGAAGCCTTCCAGAAGCGTGATGTTGTTCGCTTCATTGGCGCGCGCGGCCAGGGTGGCGGAGATTGCCGCGCCGGCGCCGTCGCCCTTCACATGCACGATGCGGGGCATCGAATGGGCAGCCTCGCGGCCGACCGCCAGGCTGCCGTCACCGTTGCGGTCGAACGGCGCGCCGAAGCCCACCAGGTCCTCGATGCGGGCAGGGGCTTCCTGCGCCACCAGGTCCACGATATGCGGATCGCAAAGACCCGCGCCCGCCACCATCGTGTCGTGGGCGTGAGACTGCCAGCTATCGCCTTCGCCGACCGAGGCGGCGATGCCGCCCTGCGCCCAGGCGCTGGAGCCGGACAGGCCGGGGCGGGTGCCCGCCAGCACGATGCTGGGCATGGGCGACAGCTTCAGGGCGGTGAACAGCCCGGCGATGCCCGCGCCCAATATCAGCGCGCCATCGGTCTCGACGATGTTGTCGATGCGGGTCATGTCAGAGCTTCACCGCCAGCATGCGGTCGATCGGGGCTTTCGCCCGCGCCGCGATTTCGGCCGGCACGGTCACTTCGAAGGTCATGGTCTGCAAGCTGTGCAGGATGCCGTTCAGGGTGATGCGCTTCATGTGCGGGCACAGGTTGCAGGGCCGCACGAATTCGACCTGCGGATACTCCACCGCGACATTGTCGCTCATCGAGCATTCGGTCACCATCACCACGCGCCGGGGCTTGTGGGCGCCGACATAGTTGATCATGGCGGCGGTCGAGCCGGCGAAATCGGCCTCAGCCACCACTTCGGGCGGGCATTCGGGATGGGCCAGCACCACGATGCCGGGATGGGCGGTGCGATAGTCGCGGATTTCCTGCGCCGTGAAGCGCTCATGCACTTCGCAGGCGCCTTCCCAGGTGATGACTTTCACGCCGGTCTGGGCCGCGACATTGCGGGCCAGATACTTGTCCGGGATCATGATGACGGTATCGACGCCGAACTCGCGTGCGATGGCTTCCACCACCTTCACGGCATTGCCGGAGGTGCAGCAGATATCGCTTTCCGCCTTCACGTCGGCACTGGTGTTCACATAGGTCACCACCGGCAGGCCGGGATATTTCTGCTTGAGCAGGCGCACGTCCGCGCCGGTGATCGAGGCGGCGAGGGAGCAGCCGGCCTCCATGCTGGGGATCAGCACGGTCTTTTCCGGCGACAGGATCTTGGACGTCTCGGCCATGAAGTGGACGCCGGCCTGGACGATGATCTTGGCGTCCGTGCGCGCCGCCTCGCGGGCAAGAGCCAAAGAGTCGCCCACGAAATCGCCCACGCAGTGGAAGATTTCTGGCGTCATGTAATTGTGCGCCAGGATGACGGCGTCTTTCTCGCGCTTCAGGCGGTTGATCTCGGCGATCACGGGAGCATAGGCGGGCCACTCGATCTTCGGGATGACGCCCGAGACCTTGGCGTAGAGAGCTTCGGTGGCGCGTGCCACGTCGTCGCTATAGGCCAGTTCCAGTCCCATTCTGTCCTCCGACCGCATAATACTCATTTCGAGTATATATGTGGTGCAAAAAACCCGGCCTTCAAGGAGCCGGTTCGGACTTTATGCTACACACGAGCATTAAGGGGTCAAGAGTCGGAAACGTCACAACCACGCATATGTTGCACTTTTATGTGGTCGCTCTCGCTCTCGCGAACGCTCCTATGACGATTTGCTGCGCCGCACACCCAGTCGAACGCCGGGCGCGGGGCGCTCGCGCAGCACCACCCGGCGGAAACGGAACAGTTCGGCCGGCCGCCCGCGCACGGGCGCATTGAACTTGCCGGTGCCTTCCACCAGGCCCTGTTCGGCCACCAGGCGGCGGAAATTCTGCTTGTGCAGGCGAAGCCCAGCCAGCGCTTCCACCGCTCGCTGCAGTTCCAGCAGGGTGAAGGTGGGCGCCATCAGCTCGAACACCACCGGACGGTATTTCAGCTTGCCGCGCAGCCGCGCAATGGCGGTGGCCAGGATGCGGCGATGGTCGAAAAGCATGGACGTTCCGAGGCTGGGGCCCTTGTTGGCCTTACCGCTGTCGCGCCAGAATTCCTCCACCAGCCCGGCTTCATACAGAAGCTCGTAGCGTTCCAGCACGCGTTCTTCGTCCCAGCCTTCGCCGAAACAGACATTCACCCGCTCGCGGCGCAGGTCCGCGGTCTCGGCATTGGGCGCGTCTTTCACGAATTTCTTCAGCGCCGGAAGAATGGTGCTGTCGATCATGGCCGGCTTGGAATCGCGCCAGTCTTCCCAGGGGAAATAGTGATACCAGCCGCGCCATTCGGTTTCCGGCGCTTCCTTGCCCTGGCGGGTCAGCGCCAGATAGCCCACCGACACCACGCGTGTGCCGGCGGCGGATTCATGACGGCCCTTGTCGCCAAAGGTATAGAGCTGCTCGGTATAGCCCAGGTCGAAGCGGGTCTGTTCGCCCACCCATTTGCGCAGGCCTGATTCCAGAGTGCGTTGCTGTGCCGGATCGAAGGGGCCGAACGGCAATGCGTCGGCGACACCCTCATGCGCCACCACCAGCACGGACGGGCTTTCGCCTTCCACCGCGACGATGGCGGCCGACAGGCCGATGGAAACCGACTCTTTGCTCATAGGCCCACCAGCGGAAAGGTGGTGGTGATGCCTTCTTCCACGACCAGGGGCGGGCCCATGCTGTTCAGTGCCGCGATCATCTTGCCTTTGCGTCCCAGCGCATCGTCGGCATGTTGCACCAGCAGGCGGTTGGGCTGGGCATGCGGCGCGCGCTGGCGCATGGCGCGGGCGATCTCGATTTCGCGGTCCGGCCCCAGCCGGTCGCACAGGATGGTGAAAGCCGATGCCATGGAGCGCGAGATTCCCGCCCAGCAGTGAATCAGCAACGGCTGGCTGGTGTCCCAGCCGCGCGAAAATGCGAGCAGCTCATCGATGTGCCTGCGTGCGGGCGGCGCAGTGCCGGCGGTGGGATCGATGATGTCGTTGACGCCAAGGCGCAGATGCATGGCGGCGGGAAAACCCGCTGGGGTGTCGATCATGTGCTCGGGCGACAGCAGGCTGACCAAGTGCGAGGGCGCATGGGCGGCGAGGGCGTCAGGCAGGCTCGAGAGGGGGGCGACCAGCAGGCGGGGCATGGGGGCCCTTTTAACAGCTAATGAGCATAAAGCCGCTGGAATCTCCCCAGGAACAGCTCCTGGGCGTCCGCCGTGCTCAGGGGGGCCAGCCGGGGCGTTTTAAGGGCCCCCTGGAGCCTTTGGGGCGGGGCGCCGAACAGGCGGCGGGCTTCCGGCTCTTCGAAACCGGCCAGCTGGGTGGCCTCGTAAAAGGCCGACAGATGGTCGGCCCGCTTGAACAGCGTCTTCAGGGCGGCCGGGACCTGGGCCGGCAGCCCGAACCGCAGATGGATGGCTGCCTGAAGTCTATCCTCTAAGGCCTTGTAATTGATGCCGACGGCGGCTTTGAAGGGACTAATGAGGTCACCGACAACATACTCCGGACTGTCGTGCAGCAGGGCCATCAGCCGCGCCTCCCGCGACAGGCGGGGCGAAAGCTCCACCACCAGCCGTTCCACCAGCACGCTGTGCTGGGCCACCGAGAAGGCATGCGCCCCCTTGGTCTGGCCGTTCCAGCGAGCGACCCGCGCCAGGCCATGGGCGATGTCGCCTATCTCGATGTCCAGGGGGCTGGGCTCCAGCAGATCCAGGCGCCGGCCGCTCAGCATCCGCTGCCAGGCGCGTGGAGGAAGACCGCTGCGATCAGGCACTGAGAAGCCGGATGGCGACGACGGTAAGGGTTACGGCCAGCAAAATGCGCAGCACCCGGTCGGGCAGGCGCGGCGCAAACATGCTGGCCAGCATGATGCCGGGCAGCGAACCGCACAGCAGCGAAACCAGAACACCTGAGTCTATGCCGCCAGTCGCCAGGTGCCCCATGCCCGCCACCAGGGTCAGCGGCACCGCATGAGCGATATCGGAGCCGGCAATCTTGACGACTGGCAGTTCGGGATAGAGCAGCAGCAGGGCGGTGACCCCAAGCGCGCCGGCGCCCACTGAGGAAATCGTCACCAGCACGCCCAGCATCACGCCGGTCAAGATGGTGAAAGTGCGGGTCTGGCTCTCGGTAAGAACGCCCACACGCTGTGAATAGCTCGCCAGCAAGCGGCGGCGGAACAGCAGCGCTCCGGCGGTCAGGAGCAGCGCGACACCCAGGACCTTGGTAACCAGCGCGCTGTACGCAGCCTGGTCCACATCCAGCAGGTATAGCATGCCCAAAGTGAGAAGCGCTGCGGGCAGGCTTCCCGAGGCCAGCCGCCGCACGATGCGCCAGTCGATGGTCTTGTTGAAACCGTGAACGAAGCTGCCGCCGGTCTTGGTGACACTGGCATAGATCAGGTCGGTGCCCACCGCCGTGACGGGATTAACGTGAAACAGCAGGATCAGCAGCGGTGTCATTAGGGAGCCGCCGCCCACGCCGGTCATTCCCACCAGGAATCCGACGCCGAATCCGGAAAGCACGAAAAGGGGATGGATGGTCGCGAACAGGGCCATTTTTTGTTTGTTGAAAAATATTTTGGTGAGCGCGCAATCAAACACAAAGTCCGCTACGGAACAATCTCCCGGGCAGAATGCGCGTTTGCTGTGCATTGGGGGCTTCGTAAAGCCCCAAAGTCCCGCGAATTTAACGGCATTTCCACCAAGGTTGACAGTGTCTGAAGAAAGCCTCTGGCCGCAGGCCGCGGCGGCCGACCTAACCTCAATTGGACATTCATATATTCTCTGTATCACGGGGGGGCAAAACCACGCCCCGATTTCACAATGCCGCCCTTTATCGATCCTATGGAACATGGGGACCGCAGCCGCTCGCCCGGCTTTGCGGTGGCGCTTGCCGTCTTCGTTTCCGGTCTTGTGGTCGGCCTGGGTTTTTCCGCCAAACTGGGACCCCAGTATGTCGCGGGCCTGGTGATCGTGGCGGCGTTGAGCTTTGCGCTTTCGTTGCTGCAGCGTGTGGCGGCAGATACGCGCAAGCGCATCACTGCCGGCGAAGCCAGTTACCGCGCCTTCTTTGATCATGCGGTGGAAGGAATTTTCCGCACCACCGCCGAAGGCCATTACCTGGCGGTCAACCAGGCGCTGGCGGATATCTATGGCTACACCACTCCCGAAGCCCTGATCACCGGCCTGACCGACATCAGCGCCCAGCTGTATGTGGACCAGCGGCGGCGCGACGAATTCCGCGCCCTGATGCAGGCCCATGACCTGGTGACCAATTTCGTGTCGGAAATCTATCACCGCTCGGGGCGCCGCATCTGGATTTCGGAAAATGCCCGCGCCGTACGCGACTGGTCGGGCGAAATCCTTTGCTATGAAGGCACGGTCGAGGACGTCACCGAGAAATTCGAGCAGGAGCGAGCCTTGCGCGTGGCGCTGCGCCAGGCCGAGATTGCCAACAAGATGAAGGCCGCCTTCCTGGCCGCCATGAGCCATGAACTCAAGACTCCGTTGAACGCCGTGCTGGGTTTTTCCGAGATCATTCGCGACGAGCTTCTGGGCCCGGTGGGACATGAAGGCTATCGCGACTATGCCGGCGACATTCACAAGAGCGGTGCGCGGCTTCTGTCGGTGATCAACGATGTGCTGGATGTGTCGCGCCTGGAAGGCGGGCTTCTCACCATCGATGCGCGGCCCGAAAGCGTGCAGGATGTGGCGGATGCCGCCATTGTCCTGGCGCGCGGCATCGCCCATGACGAGCGCCCCATCCAGCTGGACGTGCCGGCCGACATGCCGATCCTGCATGTCGATCCGCGCCGCCTGTCCCAGGCGCTGGGCAATCTGCTTGCCAATGCGCTGAAGTTCACGCCGGAAAATGGCGAGGTGCGTTTGATTGCCCGCATGCAGCCGGATGGCAGCGTGCACCTGCTGGTGCAGGACACCGGCATCGGCATGGCCGAGGAAACCATCGCTGTGGCGCTGGAGCCGTTCCGCCAGCTGGACGGCAGCCTGGCGCGGCGCTTCGAAGGCGCCGGTCTGGGACTTTCTATCTCCAAGGCGCTGGCCGAACTGCATGGCGGCGCGCTAAGCCTTGCCAGCGCGGTGGGCGAGGGCACCACCGTGACCATCCAGCTGCCCGCCAGCCGCGTGGGTTCGCGGGTCGCCAAGGTCGCCTGATTTATTTGTTTCGCGGTGGGCGCCTGACGCGCTAAACCCCCGCCATGAGCTCTTCTGCATTGGTGCTGTTTTCCGGCGGCCAGGATTCCACCGTGTGTCTGGCCTGGGCGCTGGCGCGCTTTGACCGGGTGGAGACGGTGGGCTTCGACTATGGCCAGCGTCACGCCGTCGAACTGAAGGCGCGGCCTGTCATTCTGGAAAAGTTGCGCGCCGCTTTTCCGCAATGGGCCGCCAGGCTGGGCGCCGATCATCTCTTGCCTCTGGATACGCTGAAGGCGATCGGGGGCAGCGCCCTGACGGATGCCATGACAATCGAAATGGGCGAAAACGGCTTGCCCACCACCTTCGTGCCCGGGCGCAATGTGATGTTTCTGACGGCTGCCGCGGCGTTGGGCTATCGGCGCGGCATTTTCGATCTGGTCGGCGGCATGTGCGAAACCGATTTTTCCGGCTATCCCGACTGCCGCGGTGAAACCGTGCAGGCCACGGCACGGGCGCTCAGCTTGGGCCTGGCGCGCGATGTCAAAGTCCACACGCCCCTGATGTGGATCGACAAGGCCGCGACCTGGCAACTGGCACAAGAGCTGGGCGGGGCAAAGCTGGTGGACCTGATCGTGGCCGAAACGGTCACCTGCTATGAAGGCGATCCCACCCCGCATGACTGGGGTCATGGCTGCGGCAAGTGCCCATCCTGCGAATTGCGCGCCAGTGGATACAAGAAGTACCGCGCCGCATGACCTATTCGGTGAAGGAAATCTATTACACCCTGCAGGGCGAGGGCGCCCATACCGGCCGTGCTGCAGTGTTCCTGCGCTTTGCCGGCTGCAATCTGTGGAGCGGCGTGGAAAAGGATCGCGCGGAAGCGGTATGCCGCTTTTGCGACACCGATTTTGTCGGCACCGATGGTCCGGGTGGCGGCAAGTTCGCGGACGCTGCCGCGCTGGCGCGGGCGGTGTTTGCGCAATGGCCCACTTCGGCCAAGGGCAAACCTTACGTCGTCTGCACCGGCGGCGAACCCCTGCTGCAGCTGGACCGCGAGGCGATCGACGCGCTGCACGAAAAAGGCTTCGAGATCGGCATCGAAACCAACGGCACGTTATTGCCGCCGTCCGGCATCGACTGGATCTGTGTCAGCCCCAAGGCCGATGCCGAGCAGAAGCTGATGCGCGGCAACGAGCTGAAACTGATCTATCCGCAGGACGGTGCGCCGCCGGAACGCTTCGCGGGCCAGGATTTTCAGAATTTCTTCCTCCAGCCGATGGACAATGCCGACCGCGCCGCCAATACCGAAGCGGCGACGCAGTATTGCCTGGAACATCCACAATGGCGTCTCAGTCTTCAGACCCACAAGCTGATCGGTATCCGCTGACCGGCCCTGCGTCCCGCGCAGGTTGAACCGGCACCCAAACAGGCCATCTCAGGACCCTGTTCGGAGGGTTCCATGGATTCCTGGCCTGTTGTCCTGTCCGCCGCGGCGGTTGCCGCCGCCGTTTTCGCCTATGGCTTCCTGATCGCGGCCTAGAAAGTCGTGACAATCTTGTCCATGTCGGGACGCGGACGCTCCTCGAGCTCATCCTTGGCAGTGCCGATGTAAATGAAGCCGGCGACCCGCTCGCCGGGTTTCAGACCCAGCCGCTCCTTCACCACCGGATGAAAGGCGTACCATTCGGTCAGCCAGTTGCCGACAAAGCCCAGCGCGGTGGCCGCGATCAGGATGTTCTGGCACACCGCGCCCGCCGACAACTCCTGTTCCCATACCGGAATCTTGTGCGACTCCCGCGCCGCGGAAATCACCCCGATCACCACGGGCGCGCGCAGGAAACGCCCACGCTCTTCTTCCACCTGCTTGGCGCGTTCGCCTTCGGCTTCCAGCACCTCCGCGAAGATGTCGCCGGCGCGCATCCGGCCCTTGCCCTCGAACAGGATGAAGCGCCAGGGAAACAGCTTGCCGTGATCGGGCGCCCGCGCGCCGGCCTGCAGGATCTGCGCGAGCTGGTGTTCGTCCGGGCCGGGCTCTTGCATCGCCTTGGCCGAGCCGGAACGGCGGGTGAGCAGCAGGGCGATGGCCGCCGGGGCGGGGTGATTGAACAGGGGTGGTTTGGACATGAGGACCTTAAAAAGCGGAGAAAGCCTGCCCATCTTAACGATTGCCCCGGAGAAAAGCCGGGTTTTGGGCGTTTTGAAATTGTACAAAGTTTCGTGGTAAAAGCACGGCCCTTAAGGACACAGCATGCAGAACCCGCGCGAAAAAGTATCTTCCGTCGATCCGATCTGGACGGCCCTGCGCCAGCAGGCCGAAGCCATGGCCGGACGCGAACCCACGCTGGCGGGCTTTGTCCATGCCACCATCCTGCAGCATGACCGGCTGGAGCCGGCGCTGTCCTACCACCTGGCGCGCAAGCTGGGCGGCGAGGATCTCTCGCCCCTGGCCATCCGCGAAATGTTCGACCATGCGGCGAGCGAAGACGGTTTCGGACAGGCGCTGCGTGCCGACCTGTCGGCGGTGTTCGAGCGCGATCCGGCCTGCCATTCCTATGTCGATGCCTTCCTGTTCTACAAAGGCTTCCATGCGCTCGAGAGTTATCGCGTCGCCCACTGGCTGTGGGGCCAGGGCCGCAAGGCGATGGCGCTGTTCCTGCAGAGCCGCATCTCCCAGCTGTTCGCGGTCGATGTGCATCCCGCCGCCAGGATCGGCCGCGGCATCATGTTTGACCATGCCACCGGCATCGTGATCGGCGAGACCGCCGTGGTGGAGGACGATGTCTCCATCATGCAGGACGTGACCCTGGGCGGTACCGGCAAGGAAAGCGGTGATCGCCATCCCAAGATCCGCCGCGGCGTATTGCTGTCACTAGGAGCCAAGATCCTGGGCAATATCGAAGTGGGCGAATACAGCCGCATCGGCGCCGGCTCGGTGGTGCTGAAAGCGGTTCCCGCCCACTGCACCGCGGTGGGTGTGCCCGCCAAGCTGATCAATTGCGATTGCGGGGAAAACCCCTCGCAGCAGATGAACCATTTCATCGAGGAACTGCCTGACAACACAGGGTGAGGAGCGACCGGCGAAGCCGGGCAAATCGATCCAGTGGATCGATTTGAGCGACGAACGCCGCAGGGCCGCGCGACCAAGCGCGGCACGAGGCGGGGCCTGATCGCAAACTCCGAGAACCGGTTCCCTCACAATGCTTGACGCTAAAGTCCCGACATGCGAGTTCAACCCGTCCAATTGATGAGGAAAAGTCCGTGACCCGCAGCGAAATCTGGCGCCTGGAAAAATACCTGCGCAACTTGTTCCGGCTGGACACCATCACCATCGTGGAACGTCCCAAGCAGCCGGATTCGGTCGAGATGCACATCAACGGCGAATTCGTCGGTGTGCTGTTCAAGGACGAGGAAGACGGCGAAGTCTCCTATGCCTTCAACATGGCGATCCTGGACATGGACCTGCCCGAAGCGCCGGCCACGCGCTAATCAGGACTTTCGGAATTTCGCGATCAACGCATCGGTGCCGGCAGAGACTTCCTGCCAGCGCGCCAGATAGGCGCGCTTGAAGCGGTAGGAGAAGCTCAGATTTCTGGCCAGCGGCTTGTCGACCGCCAGGCAGTTTGGACTGGGCAGGTCGGCCGCCGCCCGCTCGCACAACAGCAGCACCAGTCCCTTGTCGCCGTGCCCGGCGAACAGGTCGTTGCGCTCGTATCCTGAATCCCTGGCGAAACCATACTGGGTCAATCCGAACGGTCCGGCCGCGCCTTTGCGGTTGTCGATATAGGGCATGTAGATGCGCTGCAGCCGGGCTTCTTCATCCAGGTTGTTGGGATCGCCGCGCAGCGACATGCGGATGACCGGCGAATCCGGCGCGTTGCCGGTGAACAGCCGCGCATCGCCGTCGGAATAACCGCGCCAGGACGGGAACAGCGCCAACAGCGCCAGCGAATCCAGCTCGCCGCCGGCCCGTGCCGCCGAGCTTTCCATATAATTGGCAGGAATGGTGAAGGCAGTGCCACGGACCCTGACCTGCACCATGGTGGAACGGCCGGTTGGGGCGGCCGGAGCCTTGGGCCCGGGCCGCAGGTACCAGCCCAGGAACAGGCCCGACAGCGCCACGATGGCCAGAAAGAAGCCGGCCGGGATCAGCCAGCCGGAATGGCGGTGGATTTCCTCGCGGTCGCCAAGACTCCCCATCCCGTAAGCCTAACACCGGCAATACGGCGCCGCGGAGGTGTGCCGGACCGGGTTGCCCAATTCTTGCGACGCGTGACACGGAAACATCAATTCGCGTCATTACGGGACATGTCACATATCTTCAGAGCCGGCACGGCGATCGTCCTTATCGCCCTGATCACCGGCCATATGCCGTCCCTGAGCCCGCGTTGGCGGGCCGTGGCGGCCGATCTCCACCAGGCTGAGCCCTAGGCCAAGGTGAAGGCGGCTGTCCAATCACTGCTGATGCGGAAAGGCTAAAAGGACCCGGGGCATGCGAAATATTCTGTTGTTGCTCTTCTCGCTGGCGGGGGGGCTGACCCTGTCGGGCATCACCGCCAACGTCTATCGCCTGATCGCGAAGACCAAGCCGGAAACCCGTGCCGCGACCTATACCTATTACGGCGTGATGCTGCTGGCCGGTCCCAGCGTGCTGGTGGACAATTCCACGCGCTCCTTCCGCAAGAAGGAATGCAGCCGCACCGCATACGGCTTTGCGCTGGGCCTGGCCGCCTATTGGTCTTTTATGTTGGGCGCGATCCTGGTTGAAATCGCTATTTGAAAAAGGGCGCGGAGATCATCCGCGCCCTTTTCAATTCTAAAGCACCGTCAGCATCGAGGCGACGAGCGGATGGCGGACAATGTCGCCTTCCGCCAGACGCACCACGGGAATGTCCGGCAACGGGTCCAGCTTTGCCGCGATATCGGCCAGGCCGGAAATACCGGGCAGCAGGTCGGTCTGGTCCGGATCCCCGGTCAGCACCATGGTGGAACGCCAGCCCAGCCTTGTCAGCAGCATCTTGATCTGGGTGTAGGTGCAGTTCTGCGCCTCATCGATCACCACAAAACATTCGCTGAGTGTACGGCCGCGCATATAGGCCACCGGCGCGATCTCGATGATGCCGTCGGCCAGCATCGCCTTGAGCCGCTTGGTGCCCAAACGCTCGGTGAGCGCGTCGTAAAGCGGGCGCAGGTAAGGCGCCAGCTTCTCCTGCAGGTCGCCGGGCAAAAAGCCCAGGCTTTCGCCCGCTTCGACGGCCGGACGTGACAGCACGATGCGGCTGACCTTTCCGGCCTCCAGCGCTTCGACCGCCTTGGCAATGGCCAGATAGGTCTTGCCGGTGCCGGCCGGGCCCAGCGCCAGCACCACGCTCTGGGTGTCGACGGCGTCCATGAATTGCTGCTGCGCCGGGCTCATCGCCCGGATGTTTTTTACGTATTTTCGGTCTCGGAATTGGCCATCGGGATCATGCGGTGTCCAGCCGGCGCCATGACCGGAACGGCTGGGAAAAAGCGGGTGCACATTTTGCTGAGCAAATGCAGAGTCACGCGACTTCGAACGCATGGAGCGCTTGGCCATAGATACTCCCGATGGTGATGTGAATAGTGGGTGTGAACGAAGGGGAGGGGCTGCCCGGCGAACCGGCCCTGGATTCCGTTGGCGAACGCAGTGCGAGAAGCACCAGTGCCGTTTTCCCCCATAAACAGGCGAATCAAACCGCCTGACTTCAGGGTATCGTCTTTTTTGCGCAGCGGTGTATGAATTTCTCGCGACGCAACAAAGCGGATGAAAATCGATGCCGATTTACGCACTGGACGGCGCGGAGCCGCAGATCGCCGATGATTGCTGGATCGCCCCGGATGCGGCGGTGATCGGAAAAGTGCGATTGCTGAAGGGGGCGAGCATCTGGTTCGGCGCGGTGCTGCGCGGCGATAACGAGTGGATCACAATCGGGCCGGACTCGAATGTGCAGGATCATAGCATCATTCACGCCGATCCGGGACAGCCCGTGACCATCGGGCGCGGGGTCACCATCGGCCACCGCGTCATCGTGCACAGCGCGGCGGTGGGCGACCATTCGCTGATCGGCATGGGGGCGGTGCTGCTAAACCGCGCGCGCATCGGAGCGCGCAGCCTGGTGGGCGCCGGCGCTCTGGTGACCGAGGGCAAGGTGTTCGAGGACGGCAAGCTGATCCTGGGCACGCCGGCCAAGGCCATGCGCGATCTTACGGATGATCAGATACAGGGGCTGGAGACGTCAGCGCAGACCTATGTCGCCAACGCGGTGCGCTACCGTAAAGAACTGAAGGTTTTTTAAGCGCGGCGGGCGGCGCGCTTTTCGGCGCCCGTGAATTCGACCGGACGGGTCCACATCTTGCGGATACGGGTGTCGGTTTCGGGGCCGAAATTGAACCAGGCGGCCTTGTCGTGCGCGGCATCGACGATGAACAGCGTGTCGATCTTGCCCAGCTTTTGCACCAGCGCGTTGCGGATGGTGTTGATGCTGGCTTCGCTGGACAGGACCCAGGATTGCGGCCCGAAACGGTGCGCCTGGCCCAGGGTGAAAATCTCTTCTTCCAGGCCCGCGATGGAGCGGGACTTCATGTCGGCCACTATGACGAAATGCGCCGGTCCTTCATGGGCGCTTTCCGGCTCGCTCCTGGCGCCGAAGCGGTGGGGCTGGGCCGGTTCCGCCGCGGCGGCGGTGTCAGGCTGTTCGGGGGCCGCCGGCTGGAACAGCAGCGCCAGCTCGGCATCTTCGGACGCGGGATGGAATTGTTCCTCGCCGGCGCGCGCGACCAGGGAATGGTCCGCCAGCCGGTTCTCGGCATGGAAGCCCTGCATCTGTTCCAGGCTGTAGGGGCCGTAAACGCGGCCACCAACGCTGATTGTCCAGGATTCGGCCATGGCACTTTGGGTTAGGATTTGCTCCGCCAGAGTAGCCCGCCATTGGTTACCCAAATGTTGCGCCATTTGGTCCAAACAGCGAAAAACCCCGCATTTTAGCGGGGTTTTGGCACGAAATCGTGTGGGAGGGGTCTAGAGAAACTCCCACTCGCCGTCCCGCCGCTGGCAGGCCGTGCCCTGGCGGTCGAACTCCCGGCCCCGGCGATAGACCACCTGGGTGAAGTCGCGGCACAGGCGCGGGCCCTGGTAATATTCGCGGTTGGTGACGATGTAGCCGCGGTTGCGGCCGCGGTGCCATTCCACGCGGCGGCCCACCGGGCCGTGGAAGCTGTCATTATAGGAACGCGCGGCATAAGGCCGGTCCTCGCAATCCATGTCGCGGGAAATGGCATTGCCGGCCAGCCCGCCCAGCAGCGCGCCGCCGACGATGCCCACGCCGTTGCCCTTTGACAGGACGCCGCCCAGCACACCGCCCAGCACGCCGCCGGCGACCGTGCCGGTTGTGTGATCGCGCCCGCTGCAGGCATCAGCAAAGGCGCTGCTGCCTGCACCCAGGGTAAGGGCCAAGACAGTCGCGGTGATGGAAAGCTTCATCGATTTCTCCCCTGCAGCCTGACATGCGAAACGGGCGCCGGAACCGTTGGTTCCAGCGCCCGTCTTTAGCGCGTCCTAGTCGAACCGCCAGCCACCGCGGTCACCGACGTCGCGGCAAGCCACCCCTGTGCGGGTATGGCTGTTGCCGCCGCGCCAGGTCGTGGCGGTGAATTCGCGGCAGATCTGGCCGCCCCGGCGATACTCGCGCGTGGAGGTAAACGTGCCGCGGTTGGGACCGCGACGCCATTCATAGGGCCGGCCCATGTCGCCATTCAGGCTGTCGACATAGATCGGATAGGCCGTGCCCTGGTCCTCGCAGTCCATGTCGCCGGCGATGACGTTGCCCAGCACGCCGCCGCCGATCACGCCGCCGACCGTGGCAAGGCCGTTGCCATGACTGGCGAAGCCGCCGATCAGGCCGCCCGCGATGGCGCCCAGGACCGTCCCGGTCGTCCGGTTGTCGCGGCGGCAATCGCGCGCCGGGGCGTAGGCTGCGGGGGGCGGACCGGATTCATAGCGCGGCGGAGGCGGCGGTGGACCGTAATCGCGGTCATAGCGGCCGCCTCGGTCGCGGATGCGGCGATAGCGTCCGTCGCGGTCATAATAGCCATTGTGATCATTGTCGCTGTAATAGCCGTCACGATCATTCCCGGGCGGCACCCAGCCAGGCTGGGCAGATGCCGTGCCGGTGACAAGCGTCGCCGCAGCACAAGCGCTCAGCAGAATTTTTCTGATGGACATGCGTCTCTCCCTTTATCCGCCATGGAGCTTCGGCCCCGGAGCCTGAACCCCGGCTGAACATAATGGGGCAGCTTTGCGGCGATCAACTTACGGAATAATCAGTCACCACCCAGGCGCCATTTTCGAAGGACAGGGTCACGGTTTCCACCGCCGACGCCTTATGGGCGAAAACCGAATCATACTTGATCACGGCGATATTGCTGCGGCTGACATCGATCGACTTCAGGCCGCGGCTTGCCACAGCGCCCAGCGGTTCACGGCGCTTGCTGGCATCGGCGGCCCAGGCATCGGTCTTTTGCCGGTTCTGGAAAGCCTTGCCGGCCTCGCTCCAGCTTTGGGCGTAATTCTTGTCATCCACCAGCACCAGCCATTGCTTGGCGCGGTCGTCAGGCGCTGGCGTTGCGCCGGTGATGGTCTTGGCTCCGGTGGTGGTGGTCTTGGGAGTCGGCGCGCTGACGGGCGCGGTGATCGGCTTTTTAACCGGGTCTTTTTTTGTTTGGGCAAGCGCCGGCATGCTGGAAATCAGCAGGGCGGCGAGCAGCGTACGAACAAACATATGAGGCCTCAAATATGCGCAATCTATCGCAGGGATAACGCGCAAGGCCGCGCCGGGTTCAGTTCAATATGTCCGCGCCTTGGGCTTGATATATTCGACATCGCTGGTGAGCGTGTAGGTGTGCACCGGGCGATAATCGATCTTGGTCCGGCCCGTCTCGACGTCCAGCCAGGTGAGGGTGTGCTTCATCCAGTTTTCGTCGTCGCGGTTGGCATAATCCTCGCGGGCATGGGCGCCGCGGCTTTCCAGCCGGTTGACCGCGCCGGCCACCGTCACCACCGCCTGCTGGATCAGATTGTCGAATTCCAGCGTCTCCACCAGGTCGGTGTTCCAGATCATGGAGCGGTCGGTAATGCCGATATCGCCGCGCTGGGCATAGATGTCGCTGACGCGCTTGAGCCCCTGTGACAGGGTATCGCCGGTGCGGAACACCGCGGCGTCTTCCTGCATCGCCTTCTGCATCGCCAGCCGCATCACCGCCGTCGGCGTGCCGCCCTTGGCGTTGCGGAAGCGGTCGAAGCGGGCCATGGCTTCGTCGCCGGCATTCTTCTGCAATTCCTGATGCGTGCGCACGCCTTGCAACGATTTGGCGGCCTGCACGCCGGCGGCCTTGCCGAACACCACAAGATCGATCAGCGAATTGGAGCCCAACCGATTGGCGCCATGCACCGACACACAAGCGGCCTCCCCAACAGCCATAAGTCCGGGCACCACCGTGTCGGGATTGCCGCCGGTGAGGGTGAGGGCCTCGCCGGTATAGGCGCAGGGAATGCCGCCCATGTTGTAATGCACCGTCGGCAGCACGGGGATCGGTTCCTTGGTGACGTCCACGCCCGCGAAGATGCGCGCTGATTCCGAAATGCCCGGCAGGCGCTCATGGATGATCTTGGGATCCAGATGCGACAGATGCAGGTGGATATGGTCCTTGCCGGGACCGACGCCGCGGCCTTCTCGGATTTCGATGGTCATGGCGCGGGAAACAACGTCGCGCGACGCCAGGTCCTTGGCGTTGGGCGCATAGCGCTCCATGAAGCGCTCGCCTTCCGAATTGGTCAGATAGCCGCCTTCGCCGCGAACGCCCTCGGTGATCAATACGCCGGCGCCGAAAATGCCGGTGGGATGGAACTGCACGAACTCCATGTCCTGCAGCGGCAGGCCGGCGCGCAGCACCATGGCGTTGCCGTCGCCGGTCTGGGTATGGGCGCCGGTGCACGACAGGTAAGAGCGGCCATAACCGCCGGTCGCCATGATCACCTGGTGAGCGCGGAAGCGGTGGATGACGCCGTCATCCAGGTTCCAGGCCATCACGCCGCGGCAGGCGCCGTTTTCCATGATCAGGTCGAGGGCGAAATACTCGATGAAGAAATTGACTTCATGCTTCACGCACTGGCCGTACAGGGTGTGCAGCATGGCATGTCCGGTGCGGTCGGCGGCGGCGCAGGTGCGCTGCACGATTCCCTGACCGTAATTGGACGTCATGCCGCCAAAGGCGCGCTGGTAGATCTTGCCTTCGTCGGTGCGGCTGAAGGGCATGCCGAAATGTTCCAGCTCGTACACCGCCTCCGGCGCATTGCGGCACAGATATTCGATGGAGTCCTGGTCGCCCAGCCAGTCCGATCCCTTGACGGTGTCGTACATGTGCCAGCGCCAGTTATCCTCGCCCATGTTGCCCAGGCTGGCGGCCACGCCGCCTTGGGCCGCCACGGTGTGGCTGCGGGTAGGAAACACCTTGGTGATGCAGGCGGTTTTCAGGCCCTGCAGGGCGCATTCCAGCGTCGCGCGAAGTCCTGCGCCACCGGCGCCGACAACGACGACGTCGAACGTGTGGTCAACGATGGTGTAGGCGGGCATGGAGGTTACCTTTTGAAGAGGGCCCTATAAGGCTGCGATGCGGACGATCGCGAAGATGCAGGTCGCCGTGATGGCGATGACGGAAAAGCGGATCACCAGCATCAGGAAAATCTTGGTGCCGGCCGTGTGGATGTAATCGTCCACCACCACCTGCAGCCCCAGATAGGCGTGCCACAGCGAGAAGGCGACGAAGGCGCCCATCAGGATTGCATTCCAGGGATGGGCAAGGAACTGCAGGGCGGTGACTTCGCTGGTGCCGGCCAGGCCCAGCATGACATAGCCGAACCACAGCGAGAGCGGAATCAGCGCCACCGAGGTGACGCGCTCATGCCAGAAATGGCCAGTGCCCGAATGGGCCGAGCCCATGCCGCGAACTTTGTGCAGGGGCGTTTCCGCGGAATTCATCGCAAATATCCTCCGTGACCGGTCCAGGCGAGGGCGAAGATGGCCACCGCGATCACGATGGAGCCAACCAGGATCATCATGCTGTTGCGTTCAGCCAGGCCCTTTTCAAAGCCATAGCCCAGGTCCCAGGCCAGGTGCCGGATGCCGTTGAGGAAGTGATAGACCAGCGACCAGGTCAGGCCGAACACCACCAGCAGGCCGATGGGTGTGTCGGACACGGCGTGAAAGCTGTGCCAGCCTTCGGGTCCGTTGGAGATCGATACCAGCCACCAGGCCAGGATGACCGCACCCACCGACAGGCCGATACCGGTGGCGCGGTGGGTGATGGACGTCGCCATCGTGACCGGCCAGCGATAGATGGTGAGGTGGGGAGAAAGCGGACGCGTGGCCTGGGCCGGTTTTTGCGGATTGTCCGCCATGAAAAGCCTTCCGGAGGTCGTGGGCGAGATTGGCCGGGAGTTTAGGGGTGCGGAACCTCCAGTCAACCGCGCTTTATGCAGGTCCACACTCGCTTTGGGGCACGGCTTGCGGCAAATTCGCGGCCACAGGGGCAAATGCGCGAATCAACGGTGAATAGCAGGGCCTGGCTGGCCGTTCCGGTCGAGGGCATCGCTGTGCCCGCGGTGGGGATGGCGCTGCTCAGCCTCATGTTCCTGTCGGCTGCCCTGTGGAACGGCTTTCCCCTGATTTTCTACGACACCGGCGCCTATCTGCTGGAGGGGCTGGGCCATATCTTCCTGGTGGAGCGCGCCCCGGTCTATGCCGAGCTGCTGTTCCTGGCCGGCGGCAATTTCAGCCTGTGGCCCATCGTGGTGCTGCAGGCGCTGATGACCAGCTACATCATCCTGGAAGTGGCGCGCGCCGAGGTGCCGGGCCTGACCCTTCGCGGCTTGGTCGTGATCGGCGCCGCGCTCAGCCTTCTGACCGGCATCGCCTGGTATGTGGGGCAGGTCGAGCCGGACATCTTCACCCCGGTGGTAATCCTGGGTGCGTGGCTGCTGATGTTCCGCTCCGGCCGGCTCGGCAAGGCGCGGCTGCGCTGGGTCATCGGGCTGACCGGACTGGCGGTGGCCTGCCATCCTTCGCATCTGGGCCTGATCGGCGGGCTTTTGATGTGCGCCGCGCTGCTCAAGCTGCTGGCGCGCTGGGGCGTGCCCAAACCGGACCTGAAACGCGGACTGATCGGGTTGGTCACCGGCATCGCCCTTATCGTGGTGGGCAACTTCGTGCTGACCGGCAACCTGTTCATCAGCAAGTCGGGATCGGTGTTCGTGTTCGCGCGCCTGATGCAGGACGGCATCGTCAAGCGGCTGCTGCAGGATACCTGTCCGCCGAAGGGCGATATCAACTGGCGGCTGTGCGAATACAAGAACCGTCTTGCGACCAGCGCCAATGGCTGGCTGTGGGGCGCCGGCAGCGGCTTTCATGCGTTGGGCGGCTTCACCAGCAAGACGCAGCAGGCCGAAGACAGCCGTATCATCGTGGAAAGTCTCAAGCGCTATCCGATGATGCATTTGCGCACCGCGGTCTATGACTCGCTGCTGCAATTCCTGCAGTTCAAGACCGGCGACGGCATCGAGCCCCAGCTTTCCGTTGTCGAGCCGAACTTCCGCCGCATGATCCCGGAGCAATTGCCCGCCTATCTGAAGGCGCGCCAGCAGCACGGCCTGATCCGTTTCAAGGTGCTGAACCTGATTCATGTGCCGGTGGGGGCGATGACCGTGCTGGGAATCATCCTGTTGCTTCAGCATGCGGGGCTGCGACGCGCCTGGGACCAGGCCAGCCTGCCGGCGCTGGTGCTGCTGGGGCTGGTGGGCAATGCTATTATCTGCGGCACCTTTTCCAACCCCCATGACCGCTACCAGTCCCGGGTGATCTGGCTGCCCGCCCTGGTGCTGCTGCTGGCCGTGGCGCGGGACCGCCGGGCCTTGCAGCCTGTAGCTGAATCCGGCACTTAGGCCCCCATGGCCCAGCCCGTCCGCATCGCGCCGTCTATCCTCTCCGCCGATTTTTCCAAGCTTGGCGCGGAAATCGAAGCCATCGAGGCGGCGGGCGCCGACTGGATTCATGTCGATGTGATGGACGGTCACTTCGTGCCCAACATCACCATCGGACCCCAGGTGGTGAAGGCGCTTCGGCCCCATGCCAAAAAGCCCTTCGACGTGCATCTGATGATATCGCCGGTGGACCCGTATCTGGAGGCCTTCGTGGAAGCGGGGGCCGATGGCCTGACCGTTCATCCCGAAGCCGGTCCCCATGTCCATCGCACCCTTCAGCACATCCGCAAGCTGGGCAAGAAAGCCGGCGTGGTGCTCAATCCCGGCACGCCGGTGGACGCGCTGGACAACCTGATGGACCTGGTCGACCTGATATTGGTCATGAGCGTCAATCCCGGTTTCGGCGGCCAGAGCTTCATCGAAAGCCAGCTCAAGAAAATCGAAGCCGCCCGCAAACGCATTGACGCCACCGGCCGTGACATCGCGCTGGAAGTGGATGGCGGCATCACGCCCCAGACGGCCAGGCGCGCGATTGCCGCCGGCGCCACGGTGCTGGTGGCCGGCACCGCGGTGTTCCAGGGCGGGCCGTCGCAATACGCCGCAAATATCCAAGCGCTGAGAGGCTGACGTGCAGGCGCAGCAGCTCCTGCCGCTCCTGCCCGAACTGATGCGGGCAGGCTTGCGCCGCGCGGCCACGCCTTTGCGGGTCTGGTGGCGGCGCAACTGGTTCTATCGCCGCCTGCTCAAAGGCCCGCTGGCCGATCATGTGGTGTTTCATCCCTGGGATGCGGCGCCGCGCCGGCTGGAGGAAGCCGACAGCCTGTTGCGCGGCCGCTTCCGTTTTTATGGCGTGTCGGTGGATGTGCCCGATGGCGTGTCGGTGTTCGATCTCAAACCGCCGAACGCGGCCTGGGAAATGGCGCTGCACAGTTTTGCCTGGCTGCCGGCCTTGTCCAATGCCGGCGGCGACAATGCCAGGAAGCTGGCCACCAATCTGATCGGCCAGTGGGTCAAGCGCCACGGCGCCTATTCCGAGCCGGTCTGGCTGCCGCACATCATGGCGCGGCGGCTGGCCGCCATCTTCACCCATGGCCGGCTGGTGATCCTGAATTCCGAGATGATGTGGCGCTCGCGCCTGTTCGTCTCCCTGCGTGAACAGTGCCGCATGCTGGAACGCACCTCCCGCGAAGCGCCCGACGGTTTGCCGCGGCTGGAAGCGGCTGCTGTTCTGGCGCTGTCGGGGCTGTGCCTGGATGACAGTCCCAAACGGCGCGAGACGGGCATCTCCCGGCTGGAAGAAGAGATCGAGCGCCAGATACTTCCCGATGGCGGCCATGTCAGCCGCTCGCCCGAACAGTTGATGGCGGCCTATCGCCATATCATCATGATTTTGGAATCCCTCAGCGCGGTGGGCGAGGAGCCGCCGCATGGCTTGCGCAACGCCCATGACCGCATGGCGCCGATGCTGCGATTTTTCCGGCATGGCGACGGCGCGCTGGCGCTGTTCAATGGGGGCGCCGAAGGCGATCCACGCATGATTGCCGGGCTGCTGGCGCGCGATGACGTGCGCGGCCAACCCTTTCACCATGCCCGCCACAGCGCCTATCAGCGGCTGACGGCAGGGCGCACCTTGTGCCTGCTGGATTGCGGTAAGACCCCGGACGGCCCATTCGCGCTGGAGGCCCATGCCGGGGCCTGCGCCTTTGAACTGTCTAGCGGCAATGACCGCATCGTAGTCAATTGCGGCGCCGGCGGGCTGACGCACCAGACCTGGAATTGGGCGCTGCGGGCCACCGCCGCCCACTCCACCCTGACCCTGGCCGATACTTCCAGTGCCCAGATCCTGCCCGCAGGGCTGGCCCGCGAGCTGCTGGGACCGCGCCTGACGGGAGGCCCAAAAGAGCCGCTGTCACGCCGGGTGGAAACAGCCCAGGGCTGGACAGTGGAGGCGATGCACGATGCCTATGCCGCGGCCTTCGGCGTGCGGCACGAGCGCCAGATCACCATATCGCCCCAGGGGCTGATGGTGACGGGACGTGACCGGCTGGTGCCGGTGGAAGGCGTGGCGCCGGGGCCGTGCAGTTTCACGGTGCGATTCCATATCCATCCCGATGTGCGGGTTTCGCGGCTGGATGGGGGCGGCATCCTGCTCAAGCTGCCGGGCGGCGAAGGCTGGCGCTTCCGGGCCGGGGGCGGGGTGCTGGACGTGGAGGAAAGCGTCTATCTGGGCGGCCATGTGGTGCGCCGGGCCGAACAGCTGGTCATCAGCGGCACCATGAAGGATTCCCCTGCCGAAATCGCATGGGTGTTCGAGCAGATCGTCGCATAGCCAAGGGTTGTTCCCAGAGCCCGGCGCTGGCAATCTGGCGCGCAAATCACCCGCCTTCAGGAGCCTTTCATGGTCGAGATCATGCTGCCCAAGAACAGCCGGGTGAAGAAGGGCAAGGTCTGGCCTGCGGACAAGGCCGCCAACGGCAAGAAGCCCAAGCGCACCAAGGAATTCAAGGTCTACCGCTACAATCCCGATGACGGCGCCAACCCGTCGGTGGACACCTATTCGGTGGACTTGGACTCCTGCGGCCCGATGGTCCTGGACGCGCTGATCAAGATCAAGAACGAGATCGATCCGACCCTGTCCTTCCGCCGTTCCTGCCGCGAAGGGGTGTGCGGCTCCTGCGCCATGAACATCGCCGGCGGCAACACGCTGGCCTGCACCAAGGCGATCAATGACTGCTCCGGCGCGGTCAGCGTCTATCCGTTGCCGCACATGCCGGTGGTGAAGGACCTGGTGCCGGACCTGACCAATTTCTATGCCCAGTATGCGTCCATCCAGCCCTTCCTGCGCACCTCGACCGCGGAGCCGGAAAAGGAATGGAAACAGTCGCCGGAAGACCGCGCCAAGCTGGACGGACTTTATGAGTGCATCCTGTGCGCCAGTTGTTCGGCCTCGTGCCCCAGCTATTGGTGGAATTCCGAACGCTATCTGGGACCGGCGGCGCTGCTGCAATCCTATCGCTGGCTGATCGACAGCCGCGACGAGGAAACCGGCGAGCGGCTGGACAATCTGGAAGATCCCTTCCGCCTCTATCGCTGCCACACCATCATGAACTGCGCCAACACCTGTCCCAAGGGCCTGAACCCGGCCCAGGCGATCGGCGAAATCAAGCAGATGATGGTCAAGCGGAAGGCTTGATCCTGTGTTTCCCGAAAGACTGACAAAGGGCTATCGCGCCTTCCTGGAAGGGCGGTTCGCAGTGGAACGCGGCCGCTACCAGAGCCTTGCCGGTTCCGGCCAGTCGCCGTCGATCATGGTGATCGGCTGCGTCGACAGCCGCGTGTCGCCCGAAGTGATCTTCGACGCCGCGCCGGGCGAAATCCTGGTGGCGCGCAATGTCGCCAATCTTGTGCCGCGCTACGAATCCCCGTCGGAGGAAGATCCCAGCCACCAGCACGGCACCAGCGCGGCGCTGGAATTTGCGGTCCGCGCTTTGCGCGTGCGGCACATCGTGGTCCTGGGCCATGCCTTTTGTGGCGGCATCCGCGCCTTTGTCAGCGAGGCCGCGCCCTTGTCCTCGTCGGATTTCATCGGCCGCTGGATGAGCCAGATCGCGCCGGCGGCCGAAGAAGTGACCGAGCCCAGGGGCGAAACCGACAGCTACCTTCGGCAGCTTGAATTCGCTTCGGTGGAGCTGAGCCTCAAGAACCTGATGACCTTCCCCTTCGTCCAGAAGGCGGTGGAGGCAGGCGAACTGAACCTGCACGGCGCCTATTTCGGCGTGGCGTCAGGCAAGCTTCTGGTCAGGGACAGCCGGACAGGCCAGTTCGAACCGGTCGACTAGGCGCTCTTCGCCGACAGGCGGCGCCACAGCAGCGCTCCGGCCAGTTCGGCCAGCCAGCCATGCGGGTTGGCGCCCACCACCTTGATCACCATCTGCACCAGCTTCTGGACATGATGACGATGGTAGACCGTCATGCTGGCCTGGCCGGCGAGACGGGAATATTTCTTGCGCTTGTAGGGGGTTATCGCCTCTTTCTCAGGCGGTACGTTCGCGCAGTAATAGGAGAAGGCGAGCTCGTCATCGTCGCTCTCCCGCACCCGGCCCAGCGCGATCCAGAGCTTCTTCCAGAAGCTGATGTCCGGCTCGGCCTGGGCATTCAGCGTGTCGTAGAACAGCTTGTAATGGCGGTACTCGTCGGCGGCGATGCGGCCGGCGATTTCCTTCAGCACCGGTTCTTCCGAGGCGTCCCGGATGGCCGAGTAATAGGATGAAGTTCCCGACTCCACCACGCAGCGGGCAATCATCTCGCCGCGGCGGGAACCGCGGATCGAGCCTTCTTCGGAGGCATCGAAATGGGCGGGGGTATAGCCCTTGCGGAAGCGGACAAAGGCGTCTTCCAGGTTGAATGTCGGATCGGCCAGTTCGGCCCAGCGCCCCAGGGCGCGGCCATGCTGGGCTTCTTCGCGGCCCCATTGCTCGATCGAGGCCAGAGTCTCGGGCCCGGCATCGGCGAACACGCGCTTGAGATAGGCGACGTAATCGGGGGCGTTATACTCCACCAGGGCCGCCGCCTTGACCGCAGCCAGCAGCGATGGCTCGACCAGCGACGGGTCGAACAGCGACCAATGGACATCGTCCATGGTCCATCCCTGCTTGTAGACGGGTGCGACCGTCATGGCGTCAAAACTCCCCGGCAAAGCCCAAGGTCCGGACCGCCCCGTGCTTCGTCACCAAATCATAGCAAATGCCGGGCAGGCGCCAAAGCGCGCAAATTCCCGGCCGGTCATCCCTTACGGCCTAAAACGCGGCCCTAACAAGCTTCAGGTCGTCCACCATCAGCGCCGCCTTCTGGCGGTCCGCGTCGGTCTTGGCGGCGATTTCGTCTTCCTGGGCGTCGGAGATGCGCTGGTCCAGCACCGCCAGGTCCATTTCGGTCATGGGGATGGCTTCCTCGGCCAGGACCGTGATCTTGGTGGGGCTGATCTCGGCAAAGCCGCCGCGAATGAAATAACGGTCATCCTTGCCGTCGATCTGCACGTCGATCATGCCGGCGCGCAGAGTGGAGACGAGGGGCGAATGGCCCGCCATCACGCCCATATAGCCTTCGGTGCCGGGCACGGTGACCATATCGGCCTGGGCCGACAGCAGCAGCCGCTCCGGCGAGACCAGGTCGAAGGCGATCTTCTCGGCCATGCTTAGGCGGCCTTCGAAGTTTCGGCCGCCATCTTCGCGCCCTTGGCCACGGCTTCCTCGATCGGGCCGACCATGTAGAAGGCCTGCTCGGGCAGGTGGTCATATTCGCCGTCCACGATTGCCTTGAAGCTGCGGATGGTGTCGGCCAGCTCGACGAACTTGCCGGGCGTGTTGGTGAACTGCTCGGCCACGAAGAAGGGCTGGCTGAAGAAGCGGCTGATCTTGCGCGCGCGCGCCACGGTCAACTTGTCGTCTTCCGAAAGTTCATCCATGCCCAGAATGGCGATGATGTCCTTCAGCGCCTTGTAGGACTGCAGCACTTCCTGCACGCGGCGGGCGACGGTGTAATGCTCCTCGCCGATGACCTGCGGGTCCAGAATGCGCGAGGTGGAGTCCAAGGGATCGATCGCCGGGAAAATCGCCTGGGCGGCGATGTCGCGCGACAGCACGGTGGTGGCGTCCAAGTGGGCGAAGGAGGCGGCGGGCGCCGGATCGGTCAAGTCGTCGGCCGGCACGTAGATCGCCTGCACCGAGGTGATCGAACCCTTGTTGGTCGAGGTGATGCGTTCCTGCAGGTTGCCCATTTCGGTCGCCAGGGTCGGCTGATAGCCCACCGCCGACGGGATGCGGCCCAGAAGCGCGGACACTTCCGAACCGGCCTGGGTAAAGCGGAAGATGTTGTCGATGAACAGCAGCACGTCCTTGCCTTCGACGTCGCGGAAATATTCCGCGACCGACAGGCCGGTCAGTGCCACGCGGGCGCGGGCGCCCGGCGGCTCATTCATCTGGCCGTAAACAAGTGCGCACTTGGAGCCTTCGGTCGAGCCGTTCTTCTTGGGGTCCACGTTGACGTTGGATTCGATCATCTCGTGATAAAGGTCGTTGCCTTCGCGGGTACGCTCGCCCACGCCAGCCAGCACCGAATAACCGCCATACGCCTTGGCGATGTTGTTGATCAGTTCCTGCATCGTCACGGTCTTGCCGACGCCGGCGCCGCCGAACAACCCGATCTTGCCGCCCTTGGTGTAGGGGCATAGCAGGTCGATCACCTTGATGCCGGTGACCAGGATTTCGGTGGCGCCCGCCTGTTCGGAGAAGGACGGGGCTTCACGGTGGATCGAGGCCATGTTGGTCTGGTCGATGGGACCGGCTTCGTCGATCGGCTCGCCGATCACGTTCATGATGCGGCCCAGGGTGGCGGGACCGACGGGCACGCGGATGGGGGTGCCGGTGTCGATCACTTCCTGGCCGCGGGTCAGGCCCTCGGTGGTGTCCATGGCGATGGCGCGCACCGCGTTTTCGCCCAGATGCTGGGCGACCTCGAACACCAGGCGGACTTCTTTGCCGGTCTTGGCGTCCACGTTCTTGGTTTCGAGCGCGTTCAGGATCGCCGGCAGCTCGCCATTCTCGAACGAGACGTCGACGACGGCGCCGATCACCTGGAGGAGTTTGCCCTTGGCATTGGTCTTGGTGGTCATGACTTTTTCCTTTTAGACGGCAGAGGCGCCGGAGATGATTTCGATCAGCTCCTTGGTGATTTGCGCCTGACGGGTACGGTTCATCTGGATGGTGAGGGCTTTGATCATTTCGCCGGCATTGCGGGTGGCGTTGTCCATTGCCGTCATCTGGGCGGCGAAGAAGCCGGCCTGGTTTTCCAGCATGGCGGTGAGGATCTGGACGGAGATGTTCTGCGGCAGCAGCGCCTGCAAAATCGTGTCTTCGTCCGGCTCGTAATCATAGAAAGGGGCAGGGCCGCTGCCGGCTTCGACTTGCGCCGGGATCAGCTGCTGCACGCGCGGGGTCTGGGTGACCACCGACTTGAAGGACGAATAGACCAGGGTGACGACATCGAACTCGCCATTGGTGTAGGCATCCAGCACGCGCTGGGCGATGGGCTTGACCACGCCGAAGCCCGGCGCCTTCAGCCCCACTTCATAGCTTTCGATATAGCGGTTGCCATAGGCGCGCTTCAGCTGGTCGCGCGCCTTGCGGCCGATGGTGATGATCTTGACGTCCTTGCCGTCGGCCAGGAGCGCCGCGATCTTCTCGCGGGCCGCGCGCACGATGCTGGAATTGAAGCCGCCCGCCAGACCGCGATCGGACGTCGCCACGATGACCAGGTGACGCTTGTCGCTGCCGGTACCGGCCAGCAGCAGCGGCGCCGACGGGCCCGACACGCCGGCCGCCAGGTTGGCGATGACATTGGCCATGCCGCGGGCATAGGGGCGCGCGGCTTCCGCGGCCTGCTGCGCCCGGCGCAGCTTGGCCGCCGCCACCATCTGCAGCGCCTTGGTGATCTTCTGCGTGGACTTCACGCTTCCGATCCGTGTGCGCATTTCCTTGACGGATGCCATGACGCTTTACTTTCTTACGCGAAGGTCTTGGTGACGTCGTTCAGCGCGTCCTTCAGCAATTTTTCCAGGTCGGGCGTCAGCGCCTTTTCCTTGCGGATGCCTTCCAGGAACTGCGGATAGGTGCTCTTCAGCTTCGACAGCAACGCTTCCTGGAACGCCTGAACGCGGTTGGTGGGGAAGGGGTCAAGATAGCCGCGGGTGCCGGCGTAAATCACCGCCACCTGCTCTTCGACCGCGAAGGGCTTGTACTGGGGCTGCTTGAGCAGCTCGGTCAGGCGTTCGCCGCGCGCCAGCATCTTCTGGGTCGATGCGTCGAGGTCCGAACCGAACTTGGCGAAGGCCGCCATTTCGCGGTACTGCGCCAGTTCGCCCTTGATCGGGCCGGCAACGGTCTTCATCGCCTTGATCTGGGCCGAGGAACCGACGCGCGACACCGAGATGCCGACATTCACCGCCGGGCGAATGCCCTGGTAGAACAGGTCGGTCTCCAGGAAGATCTGGCCGTCGGTGATCGAGATCACGTTGGTGGGAATATAGGCCGACACGTCATTGGCCTGGGTTTCGATGACGGGCAGGGCGGTCAGCGAGCCCGAGCCATTGTCTTCGTTCAGCTTGGAGGCGCGTTCAAGCAAACGGGAATGCAGATAGAACACGTCGCCCGGATAGGCTTCGCGGCCCGGCGGACGGCGCAGCAGCAGCGACATCTGGCGATAGGCGACGGCCTGCTTGGACAGGTCATCATAGATGATCAGGGCGTGCATGCCGTTGTCGCGGAACCATTCGCCCATGGCGCAGCCGGAGAAGGGCGCCAGGAACTGCAGCGGCGCCGGCTCGGACGCGGTAGCGGCGACGACGATGGTGTATTCCAGCGCGCCGGCATCGGCGAGCGTCTTGACGATCTGCGCCACGGTCGAACGCTTCTGGCCGATCGCGACATAGATGCAATACAGCTTGGCCTTCTCATCCGTTCCGGCGTTGACGGCCTTCTGGTTGATGATGGCGTCGATCGCCACGGCGGTCTTGCCGGTCTGGCGGTCGCCGATGATCAGTTCGCGCTGGCCGCGGCCGATCGGGATCAGGGTGTCGATGGCCTTCAGGCCCGTCTGCACCGGCTCATGCACCGACTTGCGCGGGATGATGCCCGGCGCCTTGACGTCGACGCGGCGCTTTTCGGCAGCGCCCTTGATTTCGCCCTTGCCGTCAATGGGATTGCCCAGCGGGTCCACGACGCGGCCCAGCAGGGCCTTGCCGACCGGCACTTCCACGATGGCGCCGGTCCGCTTGACGGTGTCGCCTTCCTTGATGGTGCTGTCGTTGCCGAAGATCACGCAGCCGACATTGTCGGTTTCCAGGTTCAGGGCCATGCCCTTGATGCCGCCCGGAAACTCGACCATTTCGCCGGCCTGGACATTGTCGAGGCCATGCACGCGCGCGATGCCGTCGCCGACGCTGAGCACTTCGCCCACTTCGCTGACTTGGGCTTCGGCGCCGAAATTCTGGATCTCGCGCTTCAGGATGGCGGAGATTTCAGCGGGCTGGATATCCATAACTAATTTCCTTTCATGGCCGCACGCAGGCCGTCGAGCTTGGTGCGAAGAGAAGAGTCGATCATGCGCGAGCCGACCTTGACGACCAGGCCGCCGAGCAGGGACGGATCGGTCTTGGCGTGAAGGCGGGGTTCCTTGCCGAGCTTGGCTTTCAGCGCGGCCTTGAGTTCGGTGATTTCGCCATCGCTGAGCGCGCGGGCGGAGGTGACTTCCGCTTCGGTCTCGCCGCGCGACTTGGCGACCTGGTGTTCATAAGCGGTAATGGCCTGGATCAGCACGAACAGGCGGCGCTTGGCGGCCAGCAGCAGCACGAATTTTGTGGCCAGTTCCCCGGTGCCCATCTTCTCCAGCACGGCCTTCAGGGCGCGTGCCTGGTCGGCGGCGCCGAACACGGGCGAACGCACCAGGCGGGTCAGGTCGGGGCTGGTTTCCAGCGCCTTGCGCAGGCTCGCCAAGTCGGTGCTGACCGCATCCACGGCCTTCTGTTCCTGGGCCAGTTCGAACAGGGCATTGGCATAACGCCCCGCCAGTCCGCCTTCCGCCATACCGCTTGCCACATTCGTCCTTCGCGGCCGGGGCGAAAATGCTCGCCGAGCTGCCGCTGATTGTTTGTTAAGCTATTGAAATAGCTATATTATTTCTCGCTGCTCCGAGTCACCCCGCGCGGCGCGCCGCCAGTTAGCATGGGCCATGACAGCGACGCAATAATGACTGCGGAGCCAAGTGTCACACTGGGTTTTCGGGCTTCAAATGGGCTTCAGGAACCGCGACAGCCGAATCCCGCTCAGGGCGGAGCGAATCGAGTGCACGCCCAGATAGTCATAGGACCCCAGCATCACGTCGGCGCGCGCCACCAGGTTCTCCACCGGGATGTAACCGGCCCCGCCTTCTTCGGGCGGCACCCGGCTATCCGAGGAATTGTCGCGGTTGTCGCCCATGCCGAAGATATGCCCCGCCGGCACGACATAGACCGCCGTATCGTCCAGCGGGCCATCCCAGCCAGCTTTGAAAACGGTGTGTTTCACCCCGCCCGGCAGGGTCTCGGTGAATTTCTGGATCGGCCAGACATCGCCATGGGCGTCTTCCACTTGGCCGGTGCCGTCCGGGACCAGCGGCAGCATCTTGCCGTTGATTACCAGATGGCCATGCACCATCTGAATGCGGTCGCCGGGCAGACCGACAACGCGCTTGATCAGGGTGACGCCCGTATCGTGCGGCTTCTTGAAGATCACCACATCGCCGCGCGCCGGCAGTTTGCCGAACAGCCGCTTGTCCGATGCGGGGCCATAGCCCCCGGGCAGCGACCAGCGGCTATAGCCATAGGCATATTTGGTGCCCAGCAGCATGTCGCCGATCTGCAGGGTCGGTTCCATGGAGCCGGAGGGAATATAGAAGGGCTGGGCGATGGCGGTGGTGGCGCAGACCATCAGGATGACCATGGCCAGGGGCTCGATCAGCCAGCCGACAAGACCGCGGGCAAAGGGCTTTTTTGTCATGGCGGCATTGTCGCCTGCTTTGGGGGCCGGACAAATAGCTTTTCGCGTTAATCCTTGACCAAAAGAGCCCAAAAGCCGATATGCCCGCCTTGAGCGGCCTGCCGGCTGCCCAAGGCTTTATTTAAGCGGTCTGCCGCTTCGCACCTTGAGACCTTGATGATCGAGATTTCGCAGGAATTCGGCTTTGACGCGGCTCATTACCTGGGCAACGGCGCGGCGGAAAATCGCCGCCTGCACGGCCACTCCTTCTATGCCGAGGTGACATTGCGGGGGCAGGCCGATCCCGCCACCGGATTTCTGCGCGACTTTGGCGAAGTGAATGCGGCGCTGCAGGCGATCCGCGAGACATTGGACCACCGGCTGCTGAACGAGATTGAAGAGCTGGGTGTGCCCACCCTCGAGAACCTGGCGAAGTACATCTTCGTGCGCGCCCGGGCGGCGCTGCCGGAAGTAACGCGCGTGAAGCTGCGCCGTCCGTCCTACGGCCAGACCTGTACATACGAGGGCTAGATGGCAAAAAAGGATTTGCAACTCGGCCGTGCCGTGAAGCTGCCTGCGTCTCCGGACGCGGCAAAGCTGGATGCCGTGCCCAATCCCCATCCGGGTGAGGATTACCTGGTGCGCTTCACCGCGCCGGAATTCACCACCCTGTGCCCCATCACCGGCCAGCCCGACTTCGCCCATTTCGTGATCGACTATGTGCCGGGCAAAGCCCTGGTCGAATCCAAGTCACTGAAACTGTTCCTGGGCAGTTTCCGCAATGTCGGCGGCTTTCACGAAGACTGCACCCTGGTGATCGGCAAACGTATACAGGCGGCGATCAAGCCCAAATACATCCGCATCGCCGGCTTCTGGTATCCGCGCGGCGGCATGCCCATCGATGTGTTCTGGCAGTCCGGAAAACGTCCAAACTCTGTCTGGCTTCCTGATCCGGGCGTACAAAACTACCGGGGCCGTGGCTAACATTTCCTCCCGTCGTTTCTCTCCCGGCTTAGCGGCGTAATCGGCCTGCGGGCTTTGCGGCTCATGGGCCGCGGCCAAACGCACGCGAAACGCTTTGCCTCCACAACCAATGTGCTAGCGTGCGGTATCGGACTGGGAAGACCTGGCCGAGTCGAGGGTCCGGGGGGATTCATGTCGCAGCACGATCTGGCATTGATGGGCATCGCCGTCGTCGTCTTTCTGGCGTTGGTCGTCGCCATTGCGCGCTTCCGTCTGCATCCCTTTCCCGCGCTGGTCATCGGCGCGCTGGTGCTGGGCTTGTGGGCCGGCGCGCCCGCCGCACAGGTGCTGGCCAGTTTCGGCAAAGGCTTTGGTGACACCCTGGCCAATGTCGGCATGCTGCTGGCACTGGGCGCAATGTTCGGCGAAATGCTCGCCAGCTCAGGCGGCGCGGAACGCGTTTCTTCCACCCTGCTGAGTTTCGGGGGGCCGCGCATGGTGCCCTGGACGATGTGCGCCGTCGCCATGATCCTGGGCCTGCCGTTATTCTTCGAAGCCGGCGTTGTGCTGATGATGCCGATCATCCTGAATGTCGGCGCGCAACTGGCCAAGGACCCCGGCGGGCTGAAGGGCAATCCCTATCTGCTGGCCGGACTGCCGGTGTTTGCGGGCCTGTCCATCGTGCATGCGCTGGTGCCGCCGCATCCCGGTCCCATGGTGGCGATCAGCGCATTGAACGCCGATCTGGGCCACACCCTGGTGCTGGGCTTGTTGATGTCCGTTCCCATCGCCGTGGTGGCCGGCCCGCTTTACACCTTCTGGATCGCGCCCAAGGCCAACGCCGCGCCGCCGGTGGATCTGGTGGGACGGCTGACGCGCAAGGACGACCAGTATCGCTCGCCGTCCATCACGGTCACCATCTTCACCATCCTGTTTCCCATCCTGCTGATGCTGGGAAAGATGGCGGCTGATTTGTCGCTGCCGGAAGGTCATCCGGTACGCCTGCTGTTCGCCTTCATCGGCAATCCCATCGTGGCGCTGCTGCTGGCGGTGATCCTGTCGATGTTCACCTTCGGGTTTTTCCTCGGCAAGGACACCAAGGCGGTGGGCAAGCTGCTGGGCGACGCGCTGCCACCGATTTCCGCGATCATGCTGATCATCGGCGCCGGTGGCGCGCTGAAGCAGATGCTGATCGATGTGAAGCTGGGCGCCGTGATCGCCAATGCTTCGCAGATGGTGTCGCTGAGCCCGATCCTGCTGGGCTGGTTCATCGCCGTGATCATGCGGCTGGCCACCGGCTCGGCCACCGTGGCCATTGTCACCGCGTCCGGCCTGATGGCGGCGACCGTGACCGCCGATCCCACCCTCAATCCCTCGCTGCTGGCGCTGTCGATCGGCGCGGGATCGCTGTTCTTCTCCCACATCAATGACGCGGGCTTCTGGCTGGTGAAGGAATATATGGGCATGAACCTGCCCAACATGTTCAAGACCTGGTCGGTTCTGGAGACCATCATCGCGGTGATGGGCCTGATGCTGGCGCTAGGCCTGTCGCTGGTTATCTAACCGGGCAAACTTTCATCAAGGTCGCGCGCTCGGCTGAAAGATCGCCGAAGGTGAAGGCGTCGTCGCCTGAAGCGCCCTTGATGCCGACATAATGGACCGAGATATGGCGGGCGGTGGACAGCGCGCGCTGGATGCGATCGGTATTGTGCACCGTCACCACGTCCGTCGTGTCATCGCCAAAGGCGTCGCCCTCCAGATTGAGCGGCCTGGCATCGTCGATCTTCAACACCAGCTTGGCGGAGCCTTCCGGCATCAGGTCGCGGTGGGGCATGAACATGACGCGAAAGCCGCTTTCCGTATCGCAGTAAAGCTGCATGCGGGCCGCGCCCTTGTCGGCATCGGCCCAGGCTTCCATCATCACCCGGTCAACGAAACGGTCCGGCTGGTGGCGCACGGTCCAGTCCTGATGCGCTGCCAAAGCGGGCGAGGCAGAAAGAAGCAGGGCAGCGGCGAAGCGTTTCATGGCCGCGACAATAGCAGCGGTTTATTTCGCCGCCAGCTTTTTTAGGATGGGAAGCAGGGGCTGCGTGGCCTTGGCGTAATCCTTCCACGCCGCGGATTTGGCGATCAGGGACGGGGCCGTTCGCACCGTGTAGCGCTTGGGGTCCAGGCCCTTCTTCACCTGGCTCCATTCCAGCGGCATGGAGACAGTGGCGCCGTCGCGGGCGCGCGGGGACAGTGGCGCCACCGCCGTCGCCATGCGGTCGTTGCGCAGATAGTCCAGGAAGATTTTGCCGCGACGTTTGGCCTTGGACATGTTGACCAGATACTTTTCGGGACTGTCGGCCGCCATGCGCACGCAGATCTCGCGTGCGATGGCCTTGGCTTCCTTCCAGCCGATGGATTTTCCCGCATCGAATGGCGTGACCACATGCAGGCCCTTGCCGCCGGTGGTCTTGGCGAAGGTGACAAAGCCCAGCGTCTCCAACCGCTCTTTCATCTCTTTCGCCGCAGCGATGCAGTCTTCAAAGTTCAGTCCTTCCGATGGATCCAGATCGAACACAAAACGGCCGGGCTGTTCGGGATGGCCGGGCGCGCAATTCCACGGATGCAATTCCAGGCCGCCGGACTGGGCCACTGCCGCCAGGGCTTCGGCGCGATCGATCTGCAGATAGGGCTTGTGGTCGCCCGAAACCTTGACCTGGTTGAACAGTGACGACTGGCCCGCGCCGGCATGGCGCTGGAAGAAATGCTGGTCGCCCTTGATGCCGTCCGGCGCGCGCACGATGCTGCAGGGACGGCCCTTGATGTGCGGCAGCATCCAGTCACCCACCGCTTCGTAATAGCGCGCCAGGTCCAGCTTGGTCACCGGCTTGCCGTCGCCGGCATCGGGCCACAGCGCCTTGTCCGGATTGGAGATGGGAATGTTCATCACCACGCTGCCAGCTTTTGTCGAGGCAGACGCCTTTTTCGCTTTCGGCTCGACCAGTTTCTTGTGCTTCCTGGGCGTCTCGGCCTTTACCTCATCGGCTGGCTTGTCGGCGCGCAGGCCCTTGAACGCCGCCTGGCGCACCATGCCGTCGCCCGTCCAGCCGGCGAACTCGATTTCCGCCACCAGGTCCGGCTTCAACCAATGGACGCCATGCTCTTTTTTGGGCGCGGTCTTGCCAGTGAAGGGATTCGTGTCGGCTTCCATTTCCTTGAGGCGTGGCAACAGGCGCTTCACCTTGTCGCCGGAATAGCCAGTGCCGACGCGCCCGACATAGATCAGGTGATCGCCGCGGTTTACGCCCACCAGCAGGGAGCGGAATTTCCCCGCCGTGGTGGACCAGCCGCCGATCACCACTTCATGCCCGGCGCGGCACTTGGATTTCACCCAGCTATCGCCGCGTCCGGAGGCATAAGGCGCATCTACGCGCTTGGAGACAATGCCTTCCAGGTGCATGCGGCAGGCCGATTGCAGCACCGCATCGCCCCCGCTGGTGAAATGCTCGACAAAGCGAAGCTGGTCGCTGGTCCTGGCCGCCTTCAGAATTTGCGCCAGACGCGCCTTGCGGTCGGCCAGGGGCAGGTGACGCAGGTCTTCGCCGTCGACAAACAGCAGATCGAACACGAAATCGACCAGGGCGTCCGACTTGCCGTCGGACAGAGCGGCCTGCAGCGCCGCGAAATCGGGCGCGCCGTTGTGATCCAGGGCGCAGACCTCGCCATCAATGATGCAGTCCGGCAGTTTTGATGCGGCCTTGGCGACAGCAGAAAACTTGTCGGTCCAGTCCAGACCCTTGCGCGTGAACAGCCGGGCTTTGCCGCCTTCGACTCGCAACTGCATCCGGTAGCCGTCGAACTTGACCTCATGCACCCAGCCAGCGCCCGATGGCGGGGCGTCCACCAGCTTGCAAAGCTGTGGCGCCACGAATTTGGGGAGGTGGGCAACCCTTTTGGCCTTGGCCATGGGTTTGGCTTTTACCACGCGCGCAGGTTCGCCTTCATCCTTGCGGCTTTTGGAATTCCAGATCGCATCGGCTTTGAACGCCTTCGCACGCATGAAGGGCTTGGGAGTCTTCCCGGTGCCTTTTTCAATGGCCGTCATGGCCCGGCCCGACGCCACCGAATGATCCTTGTCCAGGATGGCTTCGCCGCTGCCATCCTTCGCATATTTGTCGCGGTGCTTGATCAGCAGCCAGTTGGTGCGCTTGCCGCCGAACTTGTCGTTCTTCATCCGCACCAGCACCCAGCTGCCATGCAGCTTCTCGCCGTCCAGGCTGAATTTGAGATCGCCCTTGGCCAGCATTTTGTCGGGGTCGCCCTCGGGTGTCCAAAAACCGCGGTCCCACAGCATCACCGTGCCACCGCCATACTGACCCTTGGGAATGGTGCCCTCGAAGTCGCCATAATCGAGGGGGTGGTCTTCCACTTCCACCGCCAGTCGCTTCTGCGCCGGGTCCAGCGAGGGCCCGCGCGTCACCGCCCAGGAACGAAATGTGCCGTTCAACTCCAGCCGGAAGTCGTAATGCAGTCGGGTGGCCGCATGCTTCTGAATGACATAGCGCAGCTGGGCCGAACCCTTTACCGGCTGCTTGCCGCTGGGTTCGGCAGTCACGGCAAAATCCCGCATGGACTGGTATTTCTTCAGCGCCGCCTTGGCGGCGGACTTGGTGTTTTTCTTCCTGGCAGTCATGGCGCATCCCGTCCTGTGGAAACATAGTTCCGGCGAGGCGTTTCCGTTCCGGATTTGAGGAAAAAGCCCCATGGCCGCCAGGAAAAAAGCCGTCCCCCGCAAGAAAGCCGCCCACGCCAAGGCTGCCACCCGGGGCCACCACAAGCCCGCCAATTCCAACGAGCCGCATTTGTCGGCCCGCCCCATGTGGCAGGGCAATCTGCGCCTATCCTTGGTGTCCTGCCCAGTGGCCCTGTACGGCGCCACCAGCCGGTCCAGCGACATATCCTTTCACCTGCTCAACCCGGAAACCAACAACCGCATCCGCATGATCCCCACCGATCCCGATACCGGTCCGGTGGAGCGCGCCGACCTAGTCAAAGGCTATGAGATTTCCAAGAACCATTATGTCGTGCTCAGCAACGACGAACTGAACGCGGTGAAGCTGGAATCCACCAAGACTATCGAGATCGAGCGCTTCGTGGACGAAAAGGACATCGACCGGCTGTACTGGAACGATCCCTATTACCTGCTGCCCAACGACAAGGCCGGTGTGGAAGCCTATACCGTGATCCGCGATGCGCTGGCCCAAACCGGCCGCATCGCGCTGGGGCGGGTCGTCATGCATACCCGCGAACGTCTGGTGGCGCTGGAAGCCCGCGACAAGGGCATCATCGCTTATACCCTGCGCATGGGCGATGAAGTGGTGCAGCCCAAAGACGCCTTTGCCGACATCCCCGCTTCAAAGCCCAACAAGCAGATGATCGAGATCGCCCGCAAGATCATCGAGCAGCAGGAAGGCGCCTTCGAGCCGGAGAAGTTCGAGGATCATTATGAGAATGCGCTGCGCGAACTGATCCGCCGCAAGGAAAAGGGCGAGAAGCTGGTCACCGCCGAGCCGGTGGATGACGACAATGTCATCGACCTGATGGAAGCCCTGAAGAAGAGCCTGAAGGCCAAGGGGGCCGCTGCCCCGGCGAAAAAGCGCAAGGCACACTGATTTCATTGGTTTTTTTGGCCGCCGCGTCGTTAAGCATGCCGTATACAGGTTCTTGAACCATGCTTTCCGCCCGCTTAGGGTTACCCGGCCGCGCATTTCCGCGGCGAGGTAGTTGGGGGCAATCATGGAAAACAAGATCGCGGACAATGAATCCGAGGGCACGATTTTCATCGGCGCCGGCGTTCAGTTCAAAGGCGACATGACGGTGCCGGGCTGCGCCTCGGTGGACGGCAAGTTCGAAGGCACCTTGAAGGCCAAGAGCCTCATCGTCGGCCAGACCGGCAATGTCTCGGGCCAGATCAGCGTGGAAACCGCCGAAGTGCGCGGCGCCGTTGGTGACCATCTCATCGTCCAGTCCAAACTGGTGGTGCGTTCCACGGGCAGCATCTCCGGTTCGGTAAGCTACTCCAAGATCATGGTGGAAGAAGGCGGCGAACTGGCGGGCACGATCGAAAAGATCAGCGATCCCAAGGTCGTGGCCCTGAAGACCGGCGCCGAATAACGCGCGTCTCCCGTTCATCCTGATCAATAGGTGCTGCTTCGGTGCCCTACGATTGCACATCCATATACGTGCCGCAGCACGAGGACGAGGTTGCGGAATATGACTGGGAGCAGTTTCCCCCCAGCAAGGTCTCGGGCGGCAAAAACGGTTTCACCATCATCGACGAATATTCCGGCATCGAAGGCAAGCTGATCGCCCGCAACGCCTTCATCCACGGCCAGGTCCAGGGCCTGGTGTTCGCCGAAAACGTCACCGTCGAAAAGACCGGCCGCGTCAACGGCGTGATTTTCTGCCGCAACCTGACCGTGTTCGGAAAGGTCGATGCCAATATCATCTGTGACAGCATCTTTGTGCGCACGGGCGGCGTGATGACATCCATGCTCAAATACAAAAATCTGCGGATCGAGCAGGGCGGCGCCGTGGGCGGCAAGTTCGAAAAGCGTGTGGTGATCGACGCGCGGGCCAAGCCCGCCAAGAGCGATGGCGGCTTGCTGCGGGGAGGCGCCCGCTAGGGCGCCATGCCGGCGGCGGATTTCACGTCTGCCACCAGTTGATCGGTGCAGTCGCTGATTTTGGACTCGTTGCAGCTCTGCACGCTCTGGCCGCGCGCATCGCCGTCGCGGGTGAAAACCACGTCGAAGCTCCATGTGGTGCCGCTGATGCGGCCATGCTCGACCTCCAGCCGGCCGGGAATCGAAACCACTAGCGCGCCGGGGACCGGCTTGGTTGCCAGGATGAAAGGCGGCTGGGTCAGGGCGGCGGTGATGACGTCATTCAGGCGAAAGTCGCGGGTGGGCTTGAAATAGACCGAGATCGGCTTGTCCTGGGCGAATGCGGGAGTCAGCAGGACGGCGCAGCAGGCGACGGCAATGAGGGGGCGAACCATGCGACTCGGACCAATAAAATCTAGCGCAGTTCAACCAAGTGCCGGTTTCTTGTCCAGCTAAGCTTTTGTCATCTGTGACATCGGCCTTTGATGCGGCCTGACGCTCCGTTGTCTGCAACCATTGCCATGGGTCGGCCATCAAGGACGGGCCCGATAAAACTCCAAAGCATTGTCCCGCAGGATGCCGCGCGCGTCAGCAGGCGACAGGTTGCCGAAATGGAAATAAGAGAGGGACTGCTCATAGGTGCAATACCGCTCGACATTGGGACCATCGGAGCCCCACATGAAGCGATCCGCCCCGAATGTGTCGATCAGTTGCTGGATATGGGTGTGGCTTTCCGCAAAGGGATATTTCGTCTTTCTGCCCACCGCGATGGGATACAGGATCTCGGCCATCACGGGCGTGTCCGCCATAAGCGTTTTGACGAGGGGCGGGAAGGTCAGCCTTCCTTTTTCATCGCTGTACAGTGATGTGGGCAGGCCGTGAACCAGCACATGGCGAATTTTGGGAAACTTTCCGATGATGGTTTCCAGGTGCCTGAGCTCATCCTCATATGTGCCGACGGGTGACTTCGCCGACTGCACCCAACTGACCGGAATGCCCAGCTTTTCGACTTCCGCCCAGAACGGGTCATAAGCCTTGTCCGAATGCAGGGGATTGTAGCCGCTGCGGAACAGCCCCGTGGTGGTGAAGTACAGCCCGCGCATTTTCAGGCGGCCGATCTGGTCATGCAGGCGCGAGATTTCCGTGTCGTGATAGGCGAAGGCTTCCTCGACCTGGGCCAGGCCGATGAAGCGATTTGGATATCGGGATATGGCCTCGGCAAAATATTCGCCAAGGTTGCCATAGATATGGTCGTTCTGCAGGACGGCCGTCTCGATCCCGGCATGGTCCATCATCGCGACCAGCCGGTCGGCGCTCATCGACAGGTCTTCCATCCAAGGCGGAAGAAACTGGACGTAATAGCTCTCGCCGTCCTTCTCCCACTGGAAGCGTCCAAACCGGCCGGCCGAAAAGGAGACATCCTTGGCGCCGGCGGGTGAGGGGTCGTTTGCATCCCACAGCATGCGTTCGGTCACGATGGCGTTGTCCCGAAGCCGGCGATAGGGCTGGTTGCCGTGCATGTGCATGGCCCGCTGTTGGTGAATCCGGTGGAGCTCCATACTGGGAAACCCCGACGCGCCGGCGGCCGGCGGGAAGATGTGCGCATGGCAGTCGACAATCCCAACAGCCTTCGTGTCCATATTCATGGGTAGGTCCAGGCTTTCACTCATCGTGCGCTGCTCGTTTTGGTTGTCATGGTGTTGTCCACCCACAGATCCGCCCAGGTGAAATTCGCCGGCGTGCCGCCGGTGTGGACGAATACGATCACGTCATCGGCCCCAAACCGCCCCTCGCGGACATGCGCCACCAAGCCTGCCGCGGCTTTCCCGGTATAGATAGGGTCCAGGATGACCCCTTCGGTGCGGGCAAACAGCTTGACCGCTTCCACCCCTGTCTCGGAAGGTATGCCGTAACCTTCACCGACAAAGTCCGTGAAATTGACGATCTCCTCTTCGGTTATGACCAGATCGAGCCCCAATGCGCGGGCCGTTTCATTGGCGATGCCGGCGGTGCGCGAGGGCAAGTGAAACTCGCTGGTAGCGGTGACGCCATGCATCCGGAAGTCCAGCCCTGTCAGATGCTGCGCCAGTATGATGCCGGCCTGGCCCTTGCCGCTGGACGACATGTAAAAATAAGTGGGCGAAAGCCCTTCCGCGTCCAGCTGTTCCAGCACTTCCAGCGTGGCTTCCAGATAGGCCGCCGCGGATGCGACATCGAACATGGGGTTATCGTTGAGAATGTGCGGGCGCCCACCGGCCTTGCGCGTCTGATCGGCCAGGGTGTCCAGCATCTGCCGCTGTTCTTCGCGGGTCGCGGCAAAATGCACTTCGGCGCCCAGCAGATAGTCCATCAGCAGATTGCCTTGGATGACGTTGGGCTTGCTGCCCTCCAGCACCAGGATCGTTTTCAGCCCCAACTTGTTGCAGGCGGCGACGGTCTGGCGGGCGGAGTTGGATTGCAGATCCAGGCCGACAATCACGGTATCGGCCTTCTCCGCCATGGTCCGGGCAAGGCGGAATTCCAGGTTGCGCAGCTTGTTGCCGCCCAGGCCCAGGCTTGTGAGATCATCGCGCTTGATGAAGATGCGCGGTCCCCCCGGCTTGCCGTGATTGAGCGCGCGCGCCAGGTTCGGGGCTTCGGTCAGGGGCGTCGGCCGCACTATGAGGTTGACGCGCGGCAGCCTGGCGATATGACCGCGAATGGCGGAAAAATCGGGAAGGGCAGGGCGCGTGTCTGTCGTGGAGGCTACCAAGGCTATGTCTCCGTCCTTATGGTGTTGGTGCAAATCATAGGGCCGCAACTTCGGGTGGCATTCTTCGGACGCGCAGCGATGCTGCGACCAGCGCGCCCATCAGGGCCAGTATGGCCATCAGCAACAGGCTTGTGGTGGCCGCCCCGGTCTGACTCTTCATATAGCCGAACAGGTACGGCCCAAAAAAACCGCCCAGGGCGCCGAGAGAGCTGATGACGGCGATCCCGGCCGCCACCGTCCCGCGGGACAGGAACGATGCCGGGATCGGGTAAAGCATCGGCCCCAGGGACACCGAACCAATATTTGCGAGTGTGAAACACAACAGCCTGATGACCGGGTTATGAAGCAGTGCGCCGCCCGCGATTCCAATGGCCAGCATCAACAGCGCGGCCGCGACATGAAACTTGCGCTCCCTCGTGTGGTCGGAATGCCGGCTGAACAGGACCATGCCGATCGCGCCGATGAAGGGCGGAAAGGCCAGGATGAAGCCGGTCTGGGTATTGCTGTAGCCCAACTGGGTGACCAGCGCCGGCAAGAAGAGGGTGACGGAATACGTCGCCCCCTGCATCGAAAAATTCGCGAAGGCGCACATCAGGATACGGATATCGAACATCATTTTCAGGAAGCCGGCATGCGCGCTCTTGTCGACGAGGATCTGCTCCTGCGCGATCTTGTTGACCAGCCAGTCGATCTCGTCTTTGCGGAGCCATCTGGCATCGCGGGGATGGTCGGTCAGGTAGAAATAGGTGGCCAGCGACATCAGCACGGATGGCAACCCTTCCAGGATATACATCCATTGCCAGCCCTCCATCCCGCAACCGGTGACATTCAGCAAAAGGCCCGAAAGCGGCGCCCCGATGACGGACGATACCGGGACGGCCAACATGAAAAAGGCGATCATGCGGGCGCGATAGGCCGAGGGAAACCATCGGGTCAGGTAAAAAACTACGCCGGGATAGAAACCGGCCTCGCACAGGCCCAGCAGGAAGCGCAGCAGATAGAAACAGGTATCCGCGCCCAGCCCGGTGAAAGCCGATATCTGCGGAATGAAGCCGAACGAGGTCGAAACCAGGCCCCAGCTAAGCATGATCCGGGCGATCCAGACGCGCGCGCCCACGCGCTCCATCACGATATTGGACGGGACCTCGAGCAGGAAGTAACCGATGAAGAAGACCCCGGCGCCAAAGCCGAACGCGGCCTCCGACATGCCCAGGGCTTTGCTCATCTGAAGGTGGGCAAACCCGACATTGACGCGGTCCAGGAAGGCCACGAAATAACAGGCCATCAGGAACGGCAGCAGCCGCCACATGACCTTGTTCACTGTTCGGGGCGCCAGGTCGGCCATCTAATCGCGTGTTTTTCTTTTTGCCGCTGAGAGGCTTTATGCGGTTCCGGCGGGCATGGCGCCAGCCCGTCCTGGGAAAATTTGACCGAAAAACCGAAGCCCGAACAGGACCTTCGCATGAAATTGCCTGTTGCAAAGCTTTTTGCAACCGCGATGAGGCTGGTCGAAGATCGTGCCTCCGGGTGCGGGGCGTGCTACCGTGGATGAAAGCTCATGCTGAGGGACGACGGCCATGAGGACAAAAAACGTCTTGATCGGGGCGGCAGCCGCGTTTCTCATGGCGGCGGCGCTCGGACAATTTCCCCGCATAACCTCCGCGTTCGGCGCCGCGGACGTCGCATCCGCCATCGATGGTGACGATATCGGCGGGACTGTTACCGGTTCGCACGGCCCCGAGGCGGGCGTATGGGTCATCGCCGAGACCACGGGACTTCCCACCAAATATGCCAAGATTGCCGTCACGGACGATCAGGGCCGCTTTGTCATCCCCGATCTGCCGCGCGCCACCTACGATGTCTGGGTGCGCGGGTATGGACTGGTGGACTCGCCCAAGGTCCGTTCGCTGCCGGGCAAGTCCCTGGCCCTGAAAGCCGTGGACGCGCCCAGTGAAAAGGCGGCGGCCGAATATTATCCGGCGCTCTACTGGTACGCGATGCTGAAGATTCCGGCCAAGTCGGAATTCCCGTCCGGCGATCCGATGAAAAGCCAGGGGCGCTGGCTCGACATCGTGAAGACCGACGGCTGCTACACCTGTCATCAGCTGGGCGACAAGGCCACCCGCACGCTTCCCCCCTCGCTGGGCAAGTTTGCCTCGGCGACGGATGCCTGGGAACGGCGCATCCAAAGCGGCCAGGCGGGCGCCAGCATGACCAGCGCCATCAGCCGGCTAGATGCGCATCGCGCGTTGACGCTGTTTGGCGATTGGACCGACCGTGTCGCTGCCGGGGAACTTCCCTTCGCCAAGCCGCCGCGGCCGCAAGGCGCCGAGCGCAATATTGTGGTGACCTTGTGGGACTGGAACACGCCCAAAGCCTATCTCCACGACGAAGTGTCCACCGACAAGCGAAACCCGCGCGTCAATGCCGGGGGAGTACTTTATGGTTCGCCGGAGGAAAGCTCGGATTTCATTCCCACGCTCGATCCGGCGCGGAACGCCAGGGGCCAGGTCAAGGCGCTGGTGCGCGATCCTGCCACGCCGACAACCAAGGACAATGATGTTTTCGCGCCATCGCCCTATTGGGGCGATGAAAAAATATGGGACAGCCAGAGCAACATTCACAATCCCATGTTCGACGACAAGGGGCGCGTCTGGCTGACGGCGCGTATCCGGCCGCCGGAGAATCCGGCTTTCTGCAAGGCCGGCTCCGCACACCCTTCGGCAAGGCTGTTTCCGACGCAAACCGCGGGGCGTCAACTGGCGCTTTATGATCCCGCGAGCAGGAAATACACCACCATCGATACCTGCTACAGCACCCATCACCTGCAATTTGCCGCCGACAAGGACAACACGCTGTGGACCAGCGGCGGCGGAGATGTGGTGGGCTGGCTGAACACCAACCTGTTCCTCAAGACCGGTGATGAACAGAAGGCGCAGGGCTGGACAGCACTGGTGCTGGACACCAACGGCAACGGCAAGCGGGATGCCTATACCGAGCCCGGCGCTCCCACCGACCCGGCAAAGGATATGCGCATTCGCGCGGGATATTACGGCGTCGCGGTCAACCCGGTGGATGGTTCGGTGTGGGGTTCGACCATCGGCTATCCCGGCGGCGTGGTTCGCCTGATGCCCGGAAGCAACCCGCCCGCCACGGCGCTGGCGGAAGTCTATTACGTGCCCATGGATGATCCCAAGGCGCCGATGCATGGCTTCTCACCGCGCGGGATGGACATCGACCGCAATGGTGTTGTGTGGATGCCGCTGGCCAGCGGTCAATTCGCCAGTTTTGACCGCCGCAAATGCAAGGGGCCGCTCAACGGGCCCAAGGCGACGGGCAACCATTGTCCGGAAGGATGGAGCCTCTATCCCTTCCCGGGTCCGCAATTCCGCAATGTCAGCAGCCCCGGCAGTGCCGAGGCCAGCTATTACGCCTGGGTGGACCAGTTCAATACCTTCGGCCTGGGCGCCAACACGCCGATCGCGACGGGCAATGCTTCCGAGGCGCTGCTGGCGCTGGTGAACGGCAAGTTCGTCACGTTGCGTGTTCCCTATCCCATGGGCTTTTACGCCAAGGGCCTGGACGGGCGTGTTGACGATCCGGCCACGGGATGGAAGGGCAAGGGCCTGTGGTCCACCTATGCCACAAGGACACCGCACCATATCGAAGGCGGCAAGGGGACGACCAGCAAGGTCGTGCATTTCCAGCTGCGGCCCAACCCGCTCGCACACTAGGTCGAGCGTGGTTTTGCGGTGGGGTCAGTTGTTCGTGCCGGCCGATGCCGGGCTTTTGCCTTCCTGTTTCAGGCTGAGGATATAGGCTGAGACATCCTTTATTTCCTGCCGCGTCAGGCTGTAATCGGGCATCCTTTGATGCGGGGTGCTGAGGAATGCATTCAGCGACATCGCCGTGGTGCTGGACATGCGCGCGATGGCCGCGAAGGATGGGCTCACATCATTATGAACTGGCGCTCTCCCGATTTCGTGGCAGGCGCTGCACCAGCGCCTGGCGAGGCGTTGGCCGGCCGCTGCATCCTGGGCGTTCGCCGCAGGGGCCAGGATCGTTGGGCCCAGCAATATGGCCAATATGAGCGGGTAGTGTCTGGTCATCGAGCAGCTCCAAAATATGCTTGATTCACGTTCTTCTGACATTACGAAATTCAGGACTGCCGGTTCATTGCTCGCGGCTTGTCTGCCGCCGCTTTGGCTTTGTGAAATCGCCCGTCGCCCTGTTCACAGTCCCCGCCGATAGGAAAATAATGGAAGACGCAGCCGAAGCTTGATGCAAATGCCTGGGCCGCGGATTTGCAGGCTTCGTCTGGCGTCTGATCGGGATGACCGGAAGGAAACCAGGTCAGCAGGAGGTCGTTCGGGACGACGATCGTCAGGCCGGGAGACAGGCGCGCCAGCTGCTCGCCAAAATCACTCGGAACATGACTTGCCACGGTTGCACCTTGAAACATGTTGAAAACTTGAGCTGTACTGGGCCGCGCGGCTTTGAGGCAGATCAAAGTGCTGTGCCGAAATCGGCAATCTTATGCGAGACAGGTGCAACAGGAGACGCAGCATGACCTCGTTGGTTTCAGGCTTGGTTGCCGCGGCGATCATCCTGATGGGTATGGGAACCGCGGCGGCGGCCCAAACCCCGGCGCGCGCCGGCGCTCCGGTGTCCGACGTCAGCGCGGGGCGCCGGCTGGCCCACGCATTGTGCACGAATTGCCATGTCGTGGACGCCGGAAAGTCCGCGCCGGCTTTGACCCCTGCGCCGTCTTTTCCCTGGATTGCAAAACGCCATGGGGCAACCGAAACCTCTGTCACGGTCTGGCTGAGCACGTCGCATCCCAGAATGCCGAACATCCTGTTGAGCGACACCGAAATCCGCCAATTGTCCGCCTATATCATCAGCTTGCGCAAATAAGGCCGGGGAATTGAGCCGGATCAACGCGCCGCGGCTGCCTCTGAATAGGCTGCTTCCATGATTTCATTGGACGATTGCATAGCCCTTTGCGGCCTGACCCAGGAGGAGGTCGCCGCCATCGCCGAGCATGAGCATCTGCCGGAGATGGTGGCTGCCACCTTGGGGCGGTACCTGCTCGATCAGACGCGGGGGCCTGACAGGATTCGGGCCATGCTGGTGGATGACATCCGCGCGGCGCTGGGGAATGGCAGCGTGGAACATGCCGCTCTCCTGACTTCGGCCTTGCGGCATTTTCTGGCGGGCCATCCCTGTAGCGGATGACGTTTCAAGGGGCCTTGCACCGCGCGCAAGTTAACGGGCGCCGGCCACGTCCTTCAAAACCTGTTGTGTGTGACGGGCGATCATCCATTCCTCGTCAGTGGGGATGACAAAACCGGCAACCCGGCTGCCAGGTGTGGTGATCCTCAACTTGCCTGCCAAATTGGCGTCGCCGTCCAGCGCCAGTCCCAACCAGGCCATTCTTTCGCAAACGCGCCGCCGGATATCCGGCGCGTGCTGGCCGATGCCGGCGGTGAAAACCAGGGCGTCCACGCCCTGCAGGGATGCGGCGAGGGCCGCGATTTCGCGGGCGACGCGAAACACAAAAAGATCGATGGCTTCTGCGGCGCGGATATCCGTGCTTTTCTGCAAAGTGCGCATGTCGCTGCTGATGCCGGAGACGCCGAGCAGGCCGGAGCGGCGGTAAAGCAGGTCTTCCACCGCATCCGCCGTCATGTTCCGTTCGCGCAGCAGGAACAGGATCACGCCCGGATCGATGGCGCCGCAGCGCGTTCCCATGACCAGGCCGTCCAGCGGTGTCATGCCCATGCTGGTGTCGATGCTGCGGCCATTCTCCATCGCGCACACGCTGGCGCCATTGCCCAGATGGGCGACAATCACCTTCTTGTGCGCAACCTCCGGCGCCACCGCGGTCAGCTTTCCGGCGATATACTCATAGGACAGCCCGTGAAATCCAAACCGCTTGACCCCGTCGGCCTCATACGCGCGGGGCAGGCCAAAGCGCGCCGCCACCGGTGGGATGTCCTTGTGGAAGGCGGTATCGAAACAGGCAATCTGCGGCAGCCGTGGCCGTGCCGCCGTGATGGCGCGCATCGGCGCCAGGTCGTGCATCTGGTGCAGCGGCGCCAGCGGCGCCAACTGTTCCAGCGCTGCGATCAGTTCCGGCGTCACGATTTCCGGGGCGTAATGGTGAGGGCCGCCATGCACCACCCGGTGGCCCGCTGCGACCAGCGCGTTTGCGCCCAGGTGACGTTCGATCCAGTCGAGCAGGCCAGAAACGGCGTCCGGATGGGATACCTCCTGGTTCGCCAGGATATCGCCAGCGCCATCCTGGGCGCGGAAACGAGCTGTGGAGTCACTCGTCTCGATTGCGCCCGACATCAACCGGTCCTGGCCGTCCGCATCGAACAGCGCGAATTTCAGGCTGGAAGAGCCGGCATTCAGGGACAGGACAGCGTCCGGCATCAGGCGTCCGCGGGATCAAGGGCGGGATGACGGCGGGCATCGGCGATGAGCGCGGCAACCGCGCAGGAGGCGATGCGGGTCTGCGCCGGATCAGCGCGGCTGGTCAGGACGATCGGCACCCTGGCGCCCATGACAATGGCCGCCGCGTCCGCTCCGTCGAAAAAGGTGAGCTGCTTGGCCAGCATGTTGCCGGCTTCGATATTGGGCACCAGCAGGATGTCGGCCTGGCCCGCCACCGGCGAGACGATGTGTTTGGCGCGCGCCGCTTCCATGCTGACGGCATTGTCGAATGCCAGCGGCCCATCCAGAAGGCCTCCCAGGATCTGGCCACGGTCGGCCATCTTGCACAGCGCCGCCGCATCGATGGTGGAGGGCAGCCTTTCGCTCACCGTCTCGATGGCGGAAAGTATCGCCACCTTTGGCACCGCAATTCCCAGAATATGCGCCAGGTCGATGGCGTTCTGGCAGATATCGCGTTTGTCGGACAGACTCGGCGCGATATTGATGGCTGCGTCGGTGATGAACAGCGGCCGGGGATAGGCGGGCACGTCGAAAATATAGACATGGCTGATCCGGCGTTCGGTGCGAAGGCCGCCATCGGGCAGCATCACTTCGTGCATCAACTCGTCGGTGTGCAGGCTGCCCTTCATCAGGGCCTCGACCTTGCCGTCATGTGCCAGCTTTACAGCTTGCGCCGCCGCCGCGTGGCTGTGCGGCGTGGCAATCAGGGGAAACTTGCCGATATCGATGCCGGCTTCCAGGGCGGCGGCGCGAATCTTCGCCTCTGGCCCCACAAGTATGGGCGCGATCAGGCCGATTCTGGCGGCCTCGGCGGTGCTTTGAAGAACCAGGGGATCGACAGGATGCACCACGGCGATGCGGACGGGCGGCAGGCCCTGGCAGCGCGCGATCAGTGCGCGGTGGCGAACATGGTCATGGATGCGGATTGCTTCGGTGTTCATTGCGGCCATTGCCAGTTGCGTATGGAGGGCAGGTCAATGCCATGCACGGCGATGTGGGTCTTGTGCTCGACCAGCCTATCGCGGATTTCCTGGTTCAGATAGGCCGCGCTTGGCAGCCCTGGCAATTGCGCCAGCGCCGCGGCGGCGAGATGAAAACGGTCGAGCCGGTTGCGCACGGCCATGTCGAAGGGCGTGGTGGTGGACCCTTCCTCCAGATAGCCATGGACGTGGAAATTCCCGTGATTGGCGCGCTTGTAGGTAAGCCGGTGAATCAGGGTGGGATAGCCGTGATAGGCGAATATCACCGGCTTGTCCGTTGTGAACAGCGCGTCGAACTTGGCGTTGCCAAGGCCGTGCGGATGCTGTGCCGGGGATTGCAGCGCAAAGAGATCGACCACGTTGACCACCCGGATCTTGAGCGCGGGCAGATGCCGGCGCAGGAAATCCACCGCGGCCAGGGTCTCCAGGGTCGGCACGTCTCCGGCGCAGGCCATCACGATGTCGGGCGCGCTTTCCTTGTCGCTGCTGGCCCAGTCCCATATGCCGATGCCCGCGCTGCAATGGCGGATGGCGGCGTCCATGTCGAGCCATTGCGGTTCGGAATGCTTGCCCGCCACGATGACATTGATGCGGTTCCAGCTCTTCAGGCAGCGCTCGGCGACGCACAGCAATGTGTTGGCATCCGGCGGCAGGTAGACCCGTGCGGTATCGGCCTTCTTGTTCATGACGTGATCGATGAAGCCGGGATCCTGATGGCTGAAGCCGTTATGGTCCTGACGCCAGACATGCGAGGTCAGAAGATAATTCAGTGACGCGATCGGCCTGCGCCACGGCACTTCGCGCGCGGTCTTGATCCATTTGGCGTGCTGGTTGACCATGGAGTCGACGATGGGAATGAAGGCTTCGTAACAGGAAAAGAAGCCGTGACGCCCGGTCTGCAGATAGCCTTCCAGCCAACCCTGGCAGGTATGCTCGCTGAGAATTTCCATCACCCGGCCATCCGGCGACAGATGATCGTCATAGTCGAACACCGCCTCCTGCCAGGTGCGGCTGCTGGCCTGGAACACAGCCTGCAGGCGGTTGGAAGCGGTCTCGTCCGGTCCGAACACGCGGAAATTCCGGCTTTGCTCGTTTTCCCGCAGCGTATCGCGCAGGTAATTGCCCAGGATCGCGGTGGTCTCCAGGCTGGTGCCGCCGGGCCTGGGAACGGCTACGGCGTGGGATGCGATGTCGGGCAGACACAGGGGATGGGAACCGCCGGCATTGGCGCAAGGATTGGCGCTCATGCGCCGCGTGCCTTTGGGCGCCAGGCTGCGGATGTCATCGTTCGGGCGCCCCTGGGCGTCGAACAGTTCCGAGGGCCTGTAGCTCAACAGCCAGCGCTCCAGCAGATCCAGATGCTCCGGCTTTTCCAGGGTGAAAGGCACCTGATGAGAACGCCAGAAGCCTTCACTCCTGAGGCCATCGACGGTCGCAGGGCCCGTCCAGCCCTTGGGCGTGCGCAAGACGATCATCGGCCAGCAAGGCCGTTCGAGCGACCTGTCCACGCGCGCGCCTTTCTGGATGGCGGCAATCATGTCGAATGCCTTGTCCATCGCCGATGCCAGCTTCTGGTGCATGGCTGCCGGATCGCTGCCGGCCACGAACAAGGGAACATAGCCATAGCCCCGCATCAGGGATTCCAGCTCCGCATTGGGAATGCGCGAGAGCAGGGTGGGATTTGCGATCTTGTAGCCGTTCAGGTGCAGGATCGGCAGCACCGCGCCGTCTGTTTCCGGATTGAGGAATTTGTTGCCATGCCATGCCGCGGCCAAGGGGCCGGTCTCGGCTTCCCCGTCGCCAATGACACAGGCGACCGTCAGGTCCGGATTGTCGAAGGCCGCGCCGAAGGCGTGGCTGAGCGAATAACCCAGCTCGCCGCCTTCATGGATGGAGCCCGGCGTTTCGGGGCCGGCATGGCTGGAAATGCCGCCGGGAAAGGAGAACTGGCGGAACAGGCGGCACATGCCCGCTTCGTCCTGCGAAACCTGGGGGTAGAGCTCGCCATAGCTTCCCTCCAGCCAGGCATTGGCGACCAGGCTGGGGGCGCCGTGCCCCGGACCGGCGATGAACAGCACATTGGCGTCGCGGCTGGTGATAATGCGGTTGAGGTGGAGGTAAAGAAAATTCAGTCCCGGCACGGTGCCCCAATGCCCCAGAAGGCGCGGCTTGGTGTGTTCGCGCAGCAATTTTTCGCGCAGCAGCGGATTGGCCAGAAGATAAACCTGGCCGATGGAAAGATAATTTGCCGCCCGCCACCAGGCGTCCATGCGGGCAAGACATTCGGGTGAAAGCGGCTCGCTGGTTGCCATTTGGTCCCTCATGTCACGCGGGTTGGGATAGGGCGGTGGTTGCGGGTTTTCCGACCTTGCCATCCACGATGGTGATGATGCGGTCGCATTTGGCGGCGAAGGCCGGATCATGGGTGACCACCAGGACAGTACGGCCCTTGTTGCGGGCCAGGTCCAGCAGGATCTTCTGCACGATCGCGCTTGAAACAGTATCCAGATTGCCCGTGGGCTCATCGGCGAAGATGATCGAGGGCTCATTGGCCAGGGCGCGGGCGATGGCGACGCGCTGGCTCTGCCCGCCGGACATCTGGTGCGGTTTCTTTTCGATCTGGCCCTCCAGCCCCAGATCGGTCAGCAGCTTTCGTGCCCGCTGTTCCGCCTCTGCCGGCGCCGCGCGGCCCAGGCGCTGGATCGGGAGCAGGACATTTTCCAGCGCCGAGAATTCAGGCAACAGAAAGTTCGCCTGAAAGACAAAGCCCAGCCGCGCCAGCCGGATATTGGCGAGCTGGTCTTCGCTCAGCTGCGACGTCTCGGTGCCTTCCAGCCACAGGGAGCCGCTCGTCGGCTGATCGAGCAAGCCGAGCAGGTAGAGCAGGGAGGATTTTCCGGACCCGGAAGGACCGGTGATGGCAACGGCTTCGCCCTGCCGCACTTCCAAACTCACATCCTGCACCAGGGTGACGGGCACATCGCCCGGCAGGGTGCGGGTCAGGCCTTCGGTGCGCAGCAGGACCTCGCTCATGCGCCCGCGCCCCGCAGAATGTCGACCGGTTTCAATCCGGCCGCCTTGTGGGCGGGCAACAGCGCGGCGCCGGTTGCGGCCGCAAGCGCGAAGGCCCCGGCAATGGCGAATTGCTGCCAGCTCCAGTCGATCGGCATGCCGGTCAACTGCGTGCTGCCCGGGAATTTGAACTGCAATCGGCCAAGCGCGTACATGATGGCAGCGCCCAGGGGCAGGCCGAGCAGGCAGCCAAACCCGCCCAGCAAGACACCTTCCAGCAGGAAAATCGTCTGGATGTCGCGGGCATGGAAGCCCATCGACTTCAGGATCGCGATGTCGCGCCTTTTTTCCATCACCACGGTCGAAATCACATTGTAGATGCCGAACGCAGCGACCAGCAGGACCGCGCTGACGACGCTGTACATGATGATGTTCCGCAGTTTCAGCGTGCTCATGATGTCTTCAGACGCTTCCTGCCAGGAGACCGATTTGTAGCCGAGCTGGGCTTCCACGCGGGCGGCCAGGGTTTGGGCGGTGTTGGGGTTCTCCAGCTTGACGATGATCTGGTTGGCGCGATTGGGCCGGTTGAGCAGGGATTGCACCCGCTTGAGCGCCAGGAAGACCTGGCTCTGGTCGAACGCCGCGCGGCCGGTGTGAAAAATCCCGACAATCTTGAAGGTATGCCGCTGGCCGGTCGCGGCCGAAACCGTGATGCTCTGCCCGCGTTCCAGCGACAGGATGCGCGCCAGTTCGCTGCCGATTATGATGCCGTCCGAATTGCCGGCCAGGTCCTTGATGCTGCCTTCGGTGATGTAGCTTCCGATCGTGGAGACGGAATTGATGTCGTTGGGGATCATGCCGTTCAGCGACAGGGCTTCGTCCTTGCCGGCAAAACTCACCAGGCCCTGGCCGCTGAGCATCGGCGATGCCTTGACCCCCTTGATATCGCGCAGAAAGTCCAGCGCCTGCAGGTAATTGCGAATGCCGCGGGTTTCGGTTTCAGGCTTGATGCGATGCATCTGGATCATCGCGCCCGGAAACAGCTGGGCCATCGGCTGGAGGCGGGGATTGCGGTACTGGTCCTGGATGGTGATATGCGGCGAGTTGTCGATCAGCCGGCGTATGAAATCGGCTTCCGAGCCCTGCATCATGGCGGAGATACCCAGAAAGAACGCGGTCCCCAGGACGATGCCCATCAATGACACCAGGGTCTGGCGCGGCCGGGCCAGCAGATGTCGCAGGGCAATCGCGCTGAGCACGGCTCTCATGGCTGATCAAACCGCAGGCGGATGGGCCGGCCCGCCGGCACCACGGCGCTGCCATCGCGAAGCACGGCATCCTCCCGCGTCAACCCGCTGGTGATCTGAACCTCCTGGCCGTTGGCGGCGCCCAGGCGCACCGCGCTGTGTACCGCGCGGCCGCCGACGATCTTCCACACTTTGCCCTCGGCCACGGCGCCGGCAGGCAGGAGAAGTGCATTCTGCTGGGTCCGGATCAGGATATTGCTTTCCGTCGTCATGCCGATCTGCAGGGGACAATCAGGCGGCAGCGCGATACGGACGCGATAACTGCGGCCGACGGCATCTCCCTTGGGCGTCACTTGTGTAACGCGCGCCTCGAAAATGCGGCCGGGAAAGGCATCAGCGCGGATAAAGACCCTCTGGCCCACCGCGACGAGCGGGATATCCTCTTCGTCCACCAGCGCGGATATCCGCAGGGTCGAGTGACAGGACAACCAGAAGATCGGTGTGTTGGCGGCGATGAACTGACCCAGTTCTCCATCCCGCTGAATGACGGTGCAATCGCCGGGAGAGACAAGGTCCATGAAACCCGCCTCGGCGCGCGCCTGGCGCACCGCCGCATCGGCCGCATGCAAGTCCGCCACGGCGCGGTCATAAACCTGGCGCGCCACCGCACCGGCCTGAAGCAGTCTTGTGTCCCGGGCCAGGTCGGCACGGGCAAACTCCGCACGTGCCCTGAGCTGGGCAATATTGCTGGCCATGTTTTCCGATTCCAGGCGGCCCAGAAGATCGCCCTTGCGGACCACGCTTTTCTCATCGGTTTTGAGCGCGACCAGCCTGGCCCCCACACGCGGAGCAACAGGCAGCATGACGCTGGCCTCGACGGTGCCGCTGGCATAGACGGAGGTCACCGCGGTTCCCACCCGGGGATGGACCGCATCCAGCGATACAGGCCAAAGAAAATAGGCCGCCGCCGCGGTAAGAGCCGCGATCACGACAGTGGCGATAAAGAGATATTTGCGCATGCCGCGTCCCAAAGAATGGGTGCAACTTAGAGGCACTTCACTTTGGCGCTGTGATTTCGATCAAGGCGTGCGGGGCTGATTGCGCCCAAACGAAAAAGCCCGGCACGGGCCGGGCGCTTGTCGGATAAATCTTTGAAAGAATTGGCTCCCCGGGCAAGATTCGAACTTGCGGCCAACCGGTTAACAGCCGATTGCTCTACCACTGAGCTACCGAGGAACGCGATAGGACGCGGGTATTAGCGCGTCCTTCTTCTCAAACCAAGCGGGAAATTTGCGGTCTTAACCGCCTATATCCCACCCCCATAAAGAAAAATGAGGCCGGGAGTGATCCCGGCCCCAAGGCGTTGGGTAATGGTGGGGTGTCTTCAAGGAAGACGAGGGGAGGATGCACCTGAAGTAGTTAACAGGCCCTTAACCGTACCGTCTCAAACCTCGAAAAAGTTCCCACCTGACCAAAAAGGAGGCGATCGGGCCGAATCAAGCCGCCCCACGACCTCCCCATGCGCGCGCGGAGCGCGCTCGCATATGGGGAGGTGGCCGGTCCGTAGCGGCAGCGTATGGACGGCTTTCAGGCCAGCGAAGGCCGGAGGGGATTACTTCGGCATGGGGATGGAGACGACCTGACCGGCGGCGCGCTCGGCGATCCAGATCGTGTCCCCCGACTGCTCCATGCCGGTGGGCTGCTTGAGGCCGTCCTTGATCACCTGAACGTGGGCGGTGTCGCCATTGATGGTCAGCAGGTGGATCTTGCCCGAGCCATTCTCGGCCTGGAGCATCTTGCCGTCCGTGGTGGTGCGCAGGCCGTCAATGCCCTTGACCGGCGCGTCCATCCAGATCTGCACCGGATTGCCGGCCTTGCCATTGGCGTCCATCGGCACGCGGTAGAGATTGTTGAAGAACACGCTGTTGTAATAGAGCACCCCGTTCAGGAAGGTGAGGCCGTCAATGCCGGTCACCGAACGGTTGTCCAGCCACAGTTCGGCGCTCTGCGCGCCCGGCGCCAGGCGATAGATCTTGGCGTTGGCGGTATCGGAAATATACAGCGCCTTGTCCGGGCCCACGGCAAAGTCATTGCAGGTGGTGTTGGCGCCCGGCAATTCCCAGCGCAGCTTGCGCTTGCCGGTCTTGAAGTCGGTTCCGATCAGGGCGGTGTGGCGCTGAACGGGGGTGACGCCTTCGACGGGCGAGAGCATGCAGCTCCACACCGTGTCGCCATCGACCAGCTGGCCGAAAAAGAAGGTGCCCTTGGGCTCGGCGCTGGCGTCGATGAAGACTTCCGGCGTGGTTGAGCCTTTCTTGATCTTGTAGACGAAGGGCGTGGAGGCGCTGCCCACGATCAGGGTGCCATCCGGCGCGGCGGCGAGGCTTTCGGGCTGGGACTTGTCATCCTTGATCAGGATGGAGGCGCCGAAGGCCGCGGGCGCGCAAAAGGCCAGCAGGACCGACAGGCAAGCGGCAGTGGACGAAATACGCATCGCGAGAAAACTCCCCTTTGGTTTATGGGGGATTTATAGCCCGGCTGCCGCACAGGCGCCACGCCGGGCAGAGCAAATAACGGCGTCAAAACCGGGCCTTTATGCCCCGATCTGCCACAAAAGGGCCAAGCTTGTTGGCCGGGGGGCAAAGCTGAATCAGCGGGATGAAAGGGAGTGGAGGCCACGTCCGGAATCGAACCGGAATACAAGGATTTGCAGTCCTCTGCGTAACCACTCCGCCACGTGGCCTCAGTTCAGTCGCACCGGACAAGGCCGGTGAGCGGCTGGCGGCTATAGCAGACGGGCGGGCGCGGGTACAATCCTCCCCCACGCGCGCGACTGCGCGCTTGAATTGGGGGAGGTGGCCGTAGCAGCGCCTGCGCTGCGAAGGCCGGTGGGGGCAACTGGCCGCGTTGTGGGCCAGAGCGGGGCGGCCTATAACCCCCCGCAGTCCTATCAGGAATCCCCGATGTCCGAATCCGCGCGCTTCAACATGGTCGAGGCCCAGATCCGCACCTCCAATGTCACCGATCCGCGCATCCTGGCGGCCATCAGCGCCGTGGCCCGGGAGAAGTTTGTCCCCACCGCCGCGCGCGCCCTGGCCTATGCCGACGTGCCGGTGGCGGTCGCGCAGGGACGCTATCTGCTGGACCCCCGCAGCTTCGCCAAGCTCCTGAACCTGGCCCAGATCACCGCGACCGACCGGGTGCTGGATGTGGGCTGCGGCACCGGCTATTCGTCCGCGGTGCTGGCGCGCATGGCCGCCGACGTTGTGGCGCTGGAACAGGATGCCGATTTGGTACGCATTGCCAGTGAGTTGCTGGCAACTGCTGTGGGCAAGGTTGAAGTGGTTCAGGGCGGACTTATCGAAGGCGCCAAGGGGCTCGGTCCGTACGATGTGATCTTTGTAAACGGCGCCATCGAGCAGGTGCCCGAGACTCTGCTGAGCCAGCTTGCCGAAGGCGGCCGCCTGGTGACGGTGATCAAGGATGGCCAGAGCCGCGCCTGGCTGTTCCTGAAGCAGAATGGGCAGGTGGGCAAACGCCCCGATTTCGACGCCGATGTGCCCCTGCTGGCCGGCTTCAAGAAAGCCATGGGTTTCGTCTTCTAGCCACGCTTTCGGCCCAAGCGTTAACCCTATCTTTGCCGTTCGGCCGCCACTATCCTAGGCTGAAACTGCCCCCTCCGTGCATTTGGTGGGCTTGTGGAGCTGCCGATGTCGAACCCTCAGCATGAACCCACCATGGAGGAAATTCTCGCCTCCATCCGCAAGATCATCTCCGAGGACGCCCCCGAAGGCGGCGCCCCGGCGGAGGAAGCCGCGCCCGCGCCGGCTGCGCCGCCCCCGCCAGCCCCTGTCCATGACGATGTGCTGGAACTGACCCATGAAGTCATTGAGGCCCCGGTGGCCGTGGCCCCGGCGCCCATCGTGCCGCCGCCCGCGCCGGTCGAAGACCTGGTGTTCGAGAATGTCGCGCCCACGCCGGCCCCCGCGCCCAGCGCCCATAACGACATCTTTTCCGACCAGACCCGCCAGGCGATGGAAGACACGTTCAATTCCATTCCCGACGAACCCGAACCGGCCCCCGCGCCGGTGCGCAGCGCCCCGTCCATCGCACCGGTGGACGGCTCGACCGTGGAAAATGTCTTCGAGCGCGCCGTGCGCGAAAGCTTCGAACCGGTGCTGCAGAAGTATCTGGGCGACAATTCCGACGCGGTCATCAACCGCATGAAGCCCCTGATCCGCGAATGGATGGACGAGCATTTCCCGGCCCTTCTTGAGGGCGCCGTACGGGCCGAGGTTGAGCGCGTCGTAAAGTCCCGCGGCACCAAACGCTAGGCGCGGTTCTTTTGCGCCGTGAGTGCGTCGCGCGTGCTCACGTGCGTTAAGCACGCTCCGCGCGCGCTCCTGCTCACGTCACAAAATCCCTCGCGCCTTCAAGGCGCTGGCTAGCGGCTTGACCTGACGGGAAAAAAGCCCGAAAGCGTCGACCGGATTTCCCCGGTTTTCCTATGCTCGACAAGACTTTCAATCCCCAGGACGTGGAACAGCGCATCGCCGCCCAGTGGGAGGCATCCGGCGCGTTCAAGTGTGGCACCCGCCCCGGCGCGGAAGCCTTTTCCATCGTCATTCCGCCGCCCAATGTCACCGGCCGGCTGCATATCGGCCACGCCCTCAACAACACCCTGCAGGATATCCTGGCGCGCTTCGAGCGCATGCGCGGCAAGGATGTGTTGTGGCAGCCGGGCACCGACCATGCCGGCATCGCCACCCAGCTGATCGTCGAGCGCCAGCTGGCCGAGCGGCAGATGTCGCGCCTGGGCCTGGGCCGCGAGAAATTCCTGGAAGAAGTCTGGAAGTGGAAGGCTGAATCCGGCGGCGCCATCGTCGAGCAGCAGCACCGGTTGGGCGCATCCGCCGACTGGAGCCGCGAGCGCTTCACCATGGACCCGGAGATGAACCGGGCTGTCACCAAGGTGTTCGTCGAACTCTTCAAGCAGGGGCTGATCTACAAGGACAAGCGGCTGGTGAACTGGGACCCGCGCCTGCAGACGGCGGTGTCGGACCTGGAAGTCGAGAGCATCGAGATCAAGGGCAACCTCTGGCACATCAAGTACCCGATCGAGGACAGCGACCAGTTCATCACTATCGCCACCACCCGGCCCGAAACCATGCTGGGCGACACGGCCGTCGCGGTGAACCCGAATGACGAGCGTTACAAGGCGCTGGTCGGCCGCCACGCGGTGCTGCCGCTGACCGGGCGGCTGATCCCGATCATCGCTGATGAATATTCCGATCCCGAAAAGGGCACCGGCGCGGTCAAGATCACCCCCGGCCATGACTTCAACGATTTTGAAGTCGGCAAGCGTCATAATCTGCCGCTGATCAACCTGATCAACAAGGACGGCACGCTCAACAACGACGTGCCGGCGCCGTATCGCGGTCTCAGCCGCGAAGCCGCGCGCAAGAAGATCGTCGCCGACCTGGAAGCGATGGAATTGCTCGAGAAGATCGAGCCCATCACCCATGCCGTGCCGCACGACGAAAAGACCAAGAGCGTGGTGCTGGAGCCGTTCCTCACCGAGCAATGGTACCTGAATGTCCAGCCGCTGGCCGACAAGGCGATTGCCGCGGTCGAAAGCGGCGAGACCAGGTTCGTGCCGGAAAACTGGACGAATGTTTTCTATGGCTGGATGCGCAACATCCGCCCTTGGTGCATTTCCCGCCAGCTGTGGTGGGGCCACCAGATCCCGGTCTGGTACGGGCCTGACAATGCGATTGTGGTTGCGGAAACGGAAGCGGCAGCGTTGCGCGCTTATGAGGCTGACCATCCTGGCAGTGTGAAGGTCGTCGACAAAGAAACCGCCCTGAAAAGCAATTTTATCGGCGAAGACGACTACGCTCTTCTTTATCGCGACGAAGACGTGCTGGACACATGGTTCTCCTCGGCTCTGTGGCCGTTTTCGACTCTGGGCTGGCCGGACAGCACGGTGGAGCTGGAGCGCTATTATCCCACCGACGTGCTGGTCACGGCCTTCGACATCATCTTCTTCTGGGTCGCCCGCATGATGATGATGGGCACCCATTTCATGGGCAAGGTGCCGTTCAAGACGGTGCTGATCCACAACCGCGTGCTGGACGAGCAGGGCGCGAAGATGTCCAAGACCAAGGGCAATGTGGTGGACCCCATCACCCTGATCGACGAATTCGGCGCCGATGCGCTGCGCTTCACCCTGGCGCTGGCGGCGGGCCAGAACCGCGACATGCGCGTGGGCCCGACGCGGGTGGAGACCAACCGCAACTTCGCGACCAAGCTGTGGAACACCTCGCGCTTCTGCGAGATGAATGGCTGCATCACGGTCGCCGGCTTTGATCCCATGACGGTGAAGGAGACCGTCAACACCTGGATCGTGGCGGAAACTGCCCAGGCTGTGAGCGATATTACCGCCTCCATCCAGGCGCTGCGCTTCAACGAAGCGGCGGGCGCGGCCTATCATTTCGTCTATGACATTTTCTGCGACTGGTATGTCGAGATCACCAAGCCGATCTTCCAGTCCGGCAGCGCGCAGGTGCAGGCCGAGACCCGCGCCACCACCGCCTGGGCCCGCGACCAGATCCTGAAACTGCTGCATCCCTTCATGCCTTTCATCACCGAAGAGCTGTGGGCGGCGACCGCGCCGGCGCCGCGCGACACGCTGCTGATCCTGGCGGAATGGCCAAAAATTAAAGCTCCGAACTTGGCCGACGCAGCATCTTCCGAAATGTATTGGGTAATGGAATTCATCAAAGGCGTTCGCTCGGTCCGTATGGAAATGAACGTCCCTGCGGGAGCGAAGATCAATGCTGTTTTGGTGAGCGCCAATGACACAGCCAAGAAAAGATTGGAGCACAACCGAAACGTTATCGCCACGATGGCGCGGCTGAGCGGCATAGAGATTGCCGATGCCGTGCCGAAGGGTTCGGCCCAATTCGTGCTAGAAGAGGCAGTGGTGGCGCTGCCGTTGGGTGATGTCATCGATTTTGCCAAAGAGCGTGCCCGGCTGGAGAGGGATCTCAAAAAGGCTCAGGACGAAATCGCGCGTTTCGATGCCAAGCTGTCCAACGAGCAGTTTGTCTCCAAGGCGCCCGAAGAAGTGCTGGCCGAGCAGCGCGAAAAGCGCGCAGAGGCTCAGGCTTTGGCAAAAAGATTAGGTGAGGCCATCCAACGTTTGACTGGCTAAATTAGGAGCAGGGTATGGAAGAGATCCTCAAATCCCTCGAACCGATCGGTATTCTTGTTACCGCGCTAGCGACGATTGTACTTGCTTATGTCACTTACGTTCTTTCGAAGGAAACCAAAAGGCTTGCCTCTCTAGGCAGTCAGCCTCAGGTTGTCTTTACCGTAGAGCCTGGTGAATTCGAGATGAGTTTTCTCGATTATGAAATACAAAACGTAGGCACAGCTACAGCGTATGACATCAGCCTGCGCTTCTACCCAAGTCTGAGTTTCAATACGAAAGGCCAGGCAGCTCGGCATCCGCCACCCAAAATCTCCTTGCTTAAGCCCGGTCAGAAGTTTTCCGGCTTTTTGAGTGATTATTCTGATTTGGAAACGCGAACCTTCCAGGTGACCGCAAGCTGGGCGTGCACTCCGAAGGGGAAGGTGGAAGAAAGCTTATCGTACACTATCGATTTGACCCTTTTAGAAGGGGTGATGAGGCTTGGCACTCCACCAGCCAAATCGATAGCTCAGTCATTAGAGAAACTTACTGGGTTGGTAGAAAGAATTGCTCGGTCGGCGGATTAGCTGCCGTTATACGTCCCTACAGCTTGCGGATCGCATTTGGGCTCCCTAACTGTTGGGCGAGTCAGTCTACGGAGTTTGCATGCCGACCCTGTTCGATCCCCTGAAGCTGGGCGCGCTGTCGCTTCCCAATCGCATCATCATGGCGCCGCTGACCCGCAGCCGCGCTACCCCCGATGGCCGTGTGCCCACCGATCTGCAGCGCGACTATTACGTGCAGCGCGCCAGCGCGGGCCTGATCATTTCCGAAGCCACCAGTGTCTCGGCGATGGGCGTTGGCTATGCCGCCACCCCGGGCATCTGGTCGGACGAACAGACCGAAGGCTGGAAGAAGGTCGTCAAGGCTGTGCATGACGCCGGCGGCAGGATGGTGCTGCAGCTTTGGCATGTGGGGCGCATTTCCGATCCGCTGTTCCTGAACGGCGCGGTGCCCGAAGCCCCCAGCGCGGTGCGGCCCAAGGGGCATGTGTCGCTGGTGCGGCCAGAGAAAGACTATGTCACGCCGCGCGCGCTGCAGCTGTCGGAAATTCCCGGCATCGTCCATGCTTACAAACAGGGCGCCGAGAATGCCGCCAAGGCCGGTTTCGACGGCGTGCACATTCACGGCGCCAATGGTTATTTGCTGGACGAGTTCCTGCAGGATTCCACCAACAAGCGCGACGACGAATATGGCGGCAGCATCGAGAACCGCGCCCGGCTGATGATGGAAGTCACCGATGCCTGCATCGATGTGTGGGGCGCCGACCGGGTCGGCATGCACCTGGCGCCGCGCATGGACAGCCATGACATGGGCGACAGCGACCGGCTGGGCACCTTCACCTATGTCGCGCGCGAGTTGGGCAAGCGCAAGATCGGCTGGATCGCGGCGCGCGAAGCGGTGATCGGCCCGGACACCAAGCTGGTGGACAGCCAGGGCCGTCCCAAACCCATCGCCAATGCCGAAAGCATCGGCCCGGCTTTGAAGGAAGCATTTGGCGGTCCCTATATCGTCAATGAAGGTTTCGACCTGGCCAGCGGACAAAAGGCGATTGCCGAAGGCCGCGCCGATGCGGTGGCCTTCGGCAAGCTGTTCATCGCCAATCCGGACCTGGTGAAGCGATTCGCCGACGGCGCAGCTCTGAATACATGGGACTCCGCGACCTTCTATTCCGGCGGGGCGCAGGGCTATACCGATTATCCGGCGCTTTAGGCGGGAAATTTGCCTGCCCTGATGATGCCTTGTTGCTGAAGGGAACCTTTCTGCAGAACGGTACGTTTCTGTCCTGTAATGGGGGGGAACCCCGTATTCAGGAGATTCGCTATGAATCGTTTTGCCAAGATTGCCGCCGCCGCTGCCATTGCACTGGGCGCGGGTACCATTTCCGCCAACGCGGCCTGTAACAACGATGCTTCGACCGAAACTGTGCTGGGTGCGGGTTCGGGCGCCTTGGTCGGCGGTCTTGCCTCGCACAGCCTGGTCGGCGCCGCAGTCGGCGGTGTTGCCGGCGGCCTGATCGGTAACACGATCGGCCACAGCAACAATCGCGCGGATTGCCGCCGTGCCGCTGCCCGCCGCGAATATCGCCGCGAATACCAACGCGAGCATGACGCCTACTACATCGATCGTGACGGCCGCCGCCACTACTACTAGGCCGCTGCGCCTCTAGAAACGGAAAGCCCCGGGCCGCCAGGCACGGGGCTTTTTGTTGTCCGGACGGCTTTTCGTTTCCCCGATGACGAGCTAACCTTGTGTCATGCTGGGACTTGCCAGACTCCTGATATTCGCCGCCGCGCTCGTGCCGGCCGCGGCATGGGCACATTGCTGCTGTGACCATCCGGGCCAAGCACACTATAAGGCGCACCATGAGGCGCGCATGACCCGGTGGCACCATGGCGACCGGGTCTGGCGCGAGGAAAGCCGGATGGTCTACACCAACCGTCACTGCAGCAACATTCCCCGCTCGGCGCTGCGGGACGGCGCGTCTGGCGTGACATTCCTGGATATCCGCATCGGCGATGACGGCCGGGCCGATTCCGTCCGCATCCGCCGCAGCAGTGGCCGCGCCGACCTTGACCGCGCCGCGCTGGCTTGCGCCCGCGGCTGGTATTTCCGCGATGGTCCTGTCTGGCAACAGGCGCGGATTGAATGGTGGGTTCGCCGGGGTTAGGCGCGGTTTGAAAAATTAAAAAGCCCCGGGCTTTGCAGCCCGGGGCTTTTCTGTTTTCGCGTTGATTACTTGCGGGGCAGGTCGTAGCGGTCCGCGTTCATCACCTTGGTCCAGGCCGCCACGAAGTCTTTCACGAACTTTTCCTTCGAGTCGGACTGGGCATAGACCTCGGCCAGCGCACGCAACTGGGAATGCGAACCGAAGATCAGGTCCGCGCGGGTGGCGGTCCACTTCTTGGACTTGGTCTTGCGATCATAGCCGTCGAAGCTGTTCTCGCCTGTGGGCGCCCACATCGTGTCCATGCTGAGCAGATTGACGAAGAAGTCATTCGACAACACGCCCACCTTGTCGGTGAAGACGCCGTCCTTGGAGACACTCGCGCCCAGTACGCGCAACCCGCCCACCAGCACCGTCATTTCCGGGGCGGTGAGGGTGAGGAGCTGTGCCCGGTCCACCAATGCTTCCTCCGGCGCCATCAGTTGCGGCTGGGAGGTGCGATAGTTGCGGAAGCCGTCCGACAAAGGCTCCAGTGGTGCAAACGACTCCACATCGGTTTGTTCGGCTGTCGCATCGCCGCGACCGGACGCAAAGGGCACCGTCACGTTGACGCCGGCATCCTTCGCCGCCTTTTCCACGCCGACATTGCCCGCCAGCACGATCAGGTCGGCGAGGCTTACCTTGCCGGACTCCTTCTGGATGGCTTCCAGCTTGGCCAGCACCCTGGACAATTGCGCGGGCTGGTTCACCTCCCAGTCCTTCTGCGGGGCCAGACGAACGCGCGCGCCATTGGCGCCGCCGCGCTTGTCCGAACCGCGGAAGGTCGAGGCCGAAGCCCAGGCGGTCGAAACCAGCTCGGACACCGACAAACCGCTGGTGGCGATCTTGTCCTTCAGCGCCTTGATCTCGGCATCGCTGAGCACCGTGCCGGCCGGGACCGGGTCCTGCCAGATCAGGGTTTCCTTCGGCACCAGCGGGCCGAGATAGCGCTGGATCGGGCCCATGTCGCGATGGGTGAGCTTGAACCAGGCCCGTGCAAAGGCTTCCGCGAACTGGTCGGGGTTCTCCAGGAAGCGGCGCGAGATTTTCTCGTAAGCCGGGTCGAAGCGCAGCGCCAGATCCGAGGTCAGCATGGTCGGGATCCGCTTCTTGGAAGGATCATGCGCGTCGGGAATGTCGGCCGGCGCATTCTTGGCCTGCCACTGATGCGCGCCGCCGGGGCTCTTGGTCAGTTCCCATTCGAACTTGAACAGGTTCTCGAAGAAGTGGTTCGACCACTTGGTCGGGGTCTGCGACCAGGTGACTTCCAGCCCGCTGGTGATGGCATCGGCGCCGGAGCCCGAGGCATGCCGGCTGCGCCAGCCCAGGCCCTGGTCCTCGATCACCGCGCCTTCCGGTTCGGCACCCACGAAAGATGGATCACCCGCGCCATGGGTCTTGCCGAAGGTGTGGCCGCCGGCGATCAGCGCGACGGTCTCTTCGTCGTCCATCGCCATGCGGGCGAAGGTGTCGCGGATGTCGCGCGCCGATGCCTTGGGATCGGGATTGCCGCCCGGGCCTTCCGGGTTGACGTAGATCAGGCCCATCTGTACCGCGCCCAGCGGGTTCTGCAGCTGGCGCTCGCCGCTATAGCGTTCATCGCCCAGCCACGAACCTTCGGGACCCCAATAGAGTTCTTCGGGCTCCCACTGGTCGGCGCGGCCGCCGGCAAAGCCGAACGTCTTGAAGCCCATCGACTCCAGCGCGACATTGCCCACCAGCACGAACAGGTCGGCCCAGGAAATCTTGTTGCCGTATTTCTGCTTGATGGGCCACAGCAGGCGGCGCGCCTTGTCCAGGTTGGCATTGTCCGGCCAGCTGTTCAGCGGCGCGAAACGCTGCTGGCCGCCGCCGGCGCCGCCGCGCCCGTCCGCCACGCGATAGGTGCCGGCGCTGTGCCAGGCCAGACGAATGAACAACCCGCCATAATGGCCGAAGTCCGCCGGCCACCAGGGCTGGGAGTCCGTCATCAGCTTGTGCAGGTCGGCGATCAGGGCCTGCAGGTCCAGGCTTTTGAATTCGGCGGCATAGTCAAAGCCCGGGCCCATCGGATTGGCGCGGGGTGAGTGCTGGTCCAGCGCCTTGAGATCGAGACTTTGCGGCCACCAGTCCTTGTTGGAATGGGTTCGCGCGCCGTGCATTACGGGGCAGCCGCCGGCTTTGGTTTCAGCATTCATGGGAGCGTCCTTCTTTAATTTAGAATTGTTCTAAACAGATCGCGCCAGCCCGTCAAGCAAGATTAGAATGACTCTCAAGTAAGCTGAAGGCCCGCTATGCCGAAAATCGCCTTGCCGGTCCGGGTGGCGGCGGCAATAGTCCGCCCCGCTTCGCGCTTACAGGGTAATTTTATGTCCAAATTCGATAAGTCCAAGCTGCCCAGCCGCCATGTCACTGAGGGACCGGAGCGCGCGCCGCACCGTTCCTACTATTATGCCATGGGGCTGACGGAAGCGGAGATTCACCAGCCTTTTGTCGGCGTGGCCAGCTGCTGGAACGAGGCGGCGCCCTGCAACATCGCCCTGATGCGCCAGGCCCAGTCGGCCAAGAAGGGCGTGAAGGCCAATGGCGGCACGCCGCGCGAATTCTGCACCATCACCGTCACCGATGGCATCGCCATGGGCCATGAAGGCATGCGCTCGTCGCTGGTGTCGCGTGAAGTGATCGCGGACTCGGTCGAACTGACCATGCGCGGTCATTGCTATGACGCGCTGGTCGGCCTTGCCGGCTGCGACAAGTCGCTTCCGGGCATGATGATGGCGATGCTGCGCCTGAACGTGCCCAGCGTGTTTCTCTATGGCGGCTCGATTATGCCGGGCCGCTTCCACGACAAGGACGTCACCGTCGTCGATGTGTTCGAAGGCGTTGGCAAATTCTCTGCCGGAAAAATCCCCGAGACCGAACTGGTCGAGCTGGAAAAAGTCGCGTGCCCCGGCGCGGGCGCCTGCGGCGGCCAGTTCACCGCCAACACCATGGCCTGCGTCGCCGAGGCTATCGGCCTGGCGCTGCCTTATTCCAGCGGCCCGCCCGCCGAGATTCTGTCGCGCGATGATTTTGCGCTGAAGGCCGGCGAGGCGGTGATGGACCTGTTGGCCAAGAACCTGCGCCCGCGCGACATCTGCACCCGCAAGGCGTTCGAGAATGCCGCCATGGTGGTGGCCGCCACCGGCGGTTCGACCAATGCGGGCCTGCACCTGCCGGCGATGGCGAACGAGGCGGGCATCAAGTTCGACCTGTTCGACGTGGCGGAAATCTTCAAGAAGACGCCGTATCTGGCTTCGCTCAAGCCGGGCGGCCAGTATGTCGCCAAGGACATGTGGGAAGCCGGCGGCGTGCCGATGCTGATGCGCATCCTTCTGGATGCCGGCCTGCTGCATGGCGACTGCATGACCGTCACCGGCAAGACGGTGGCCGAGAATCTGAAAGACGTGAAGTTCAATCCCGACCAGAAGGTGATGGTCGAGGTCAAGAACGCGCTCGCCCCCACCGGCGGTGTCGTCGGCCTGAAGGGCTCGCTGGCGCCCGAAGGCGCCATCGTCAAGATCGCGGGACTCAAGCACGTCAAGCATCGCGGCCCGGCGCGGGTGTTCGACTGCGAGGAAGACTGCTTCGCGGCCGTCGAAGCCCGCCAGTACAAGGAAGGCGATGTTCTGGTCATCCGCTGGGAAGGTCCCAAGGGCGGCCCCGGCATGCGCGAGATGCTGTCTACTACCGCGGCGCTGTACGGGCAGGGTGTCGAGAATATCGCACTTGTCACCGATGGTCGTTTCTCCGGCGCCACGCGCGGATTGTGCGTCGGCCATGTCGGTCCCGAAGCCGCCGACATGGGCCCCATCGGCCTGATCCAGGATGGCGACATCATCGTGATCGATGCCGAGAAGGGCACCATGGACGTGGAACTGTCGGAGGCCGAACTGGCGGAACGCAAAAAGGCGTTCAAGCCCAAGCCGGCCGGTTTCAAGACCGGTGCGCTGGCGCGTTACGCCAAGAATGTCGGTCCGGCGCGTGACGGCGCGCTGACGACACCGGGCGCCGACCAGGAAGTGCGCTGTTACGCCGACATCTAGGCTTTGCGGGCGTCGTGGGCGGCTTTAAGCACGCGTAGCGCGTTGCCCCCCCAGAAGCCGGCGAGCTGGGTTTCGGTATAGCCCAGCTTTACCAGCCGCTCGGTGATCTTGGGCAAGGCGGCGGCATCCTCGAAGCCGATGACGCCGCCGCCCCCATCCCAGTCGGCGCCGACGCCGACATGCTCAGGACCCACAAGGTCGAGCGCATGGGTGACGTGGCTCATGAAGGTCTCGAAGGTGGGGCGCGGCACCGGATACTTGGCGTTGATCGCCTTCATGCCGGCGGCGACCTCGCGCACGGCGTCGGCGGCCTGGGCTGGCGTCATGCCGGAAAGATTCTCCAACTTCTGATAGAGCGCGCCACGCGCCTTGTCGCGCTCCGGATCGCGCGGGGCATCGATCAGATAGGCGTTGTAGCTGTTGATCTGGATGGTGCCGCCCGCCGCCGCCAGGCGCTTGATGCGGGCATCGTCGATGTTGCGAGGATGGTTGAACACCGCCCGGCATCCTGAATGGGACAGGATGATGGGCGAACGCGCCATGTCCATCATCTGGTCGAACACCGTGTCGGCGCTGTGGCTGGCATCCATCACCATCCCCAGGTCCATCGCCAGCGCCGCCAGCTCGCGGCCGCGTGGCGACAAGCCGTTCCATTGCGGCTTGTCCGTCGCGGAATCGCCGAACTGATTGTTCTTGAAATGGATGAACCCAACCATCCGAACCCCAAGCTTGTAGAAGCTGCGCAGCAGGGTGATGTCTTCGCCCAGGGGATAGCTGTTCTCGATGCTCTGATAGACGATGCGCTTGCCCGATGCGGCGATGCGGGCGGCGTCTTCCGCCACAAAGGCCAGTTCGAACTGCCCCGGATGCGCGGCGGCCAACTCGCGGATTTCCGCCGCCCGCAGCAGGGCGGCATCGCGCGCCGCCATCATGCCTTCGGGGGTCAGTGGGCCTTGCGGCGTGAAAATGGCGAAGAAGCCGCCGTCCAGCCCCCCTTCCACCATGCGCGGATAATCCACCTGGGTGAAATCATCCGGCTGGCTGTGGCGTTTCATGATGTCCCAGCCGGGCCGCGCTAGGCTGGCGGGGGTATCCAGATGGGTATCCAGGCAAATCAGCCGTTGGTGCAAGGCGCTGGCCGGCTCGGTTTTGGCCAGCACCGGCGAGGCCGCCAGCGCCAACCCGTTAACCATGACTGTCCGTCGTGAAATCGCCATGCCTGCCCTGAAATTGCAAATTCTGCATCAAAATCTAGGGGATGGTGCCATCGGAGCGCCAGCATCGGCTTGCCCGAAACCGGCCTGCTGGTAAATTAAATCCGGTATTCGCGAACATGAACGGGATGATGATGCGCAAAATTGCGTTGGCGTTGGGCGTGTTGCTGACTTTGTCGGCAGCCGCGCCTCTGTCGGCCGACAGCGCCAAATCCCAGGACCGCATGGGGGCCAATGCCCAGTTGGCCCTGTTCCAGGAACGCACCATCTTCCATTCGGGCCTGCGCAACGCCCACACCGTCGCACTGACCTTCGATGACGGTCCCAACGCCCATACCGGCGAAGTGCTGGACGCGCTGAAGGCGATGAACGTCAAGGCTACCTTCTTCATCGTCGGCAATCAGGCCCATCGCCATCCCGACGTGCTGGCGCGCATCGCCCGCGAGGGCCATCTGCTGGCCAATCACAGCGCCACTCACGCCTATCTGGGCGGCAGCTATGACGCCAATCCCCAGCGGCTGCTGAACCAGTTGCGCGATGTGCATGAACAGATCGCGCCGCTGATGGCCAAGGGCGACAAGTTTTATTTCCGCGCGCCGTATGGCGCCTGGAAATACGCCCATGCCGAAATCCTGAATTCCGATCCCGAACTGCGCCAATATGTGGGGCCGATCTATTGGGACGTAGGCGGTGACATCACCATGTCGCGCGACGGTTATGTGATGAGCGCGGCGGACTGGGAATGCTGGCGCAAGGGGTGGGAGGCGCGTACCTGCGCCAAGGGCTACAGCCGCGAAATCCGCCGCAAGGATGGCGGGGTGGTGCTGATGCACAGCATCCACATCAAATCCGCCGATCTGGTGCGCCAGGTGGTCCCCGCCCTGATCGAGGAAGGCTACCGGTTCGTCCGCCTCGACCAGATGCCGGAATACCGCCAGTATGAGACCCCTGCTGACCGGGGCGTGGCCGATGCCAGGCCGAAACTCCTGCATTTCGCGGGTCTGTCGTCCAAAGACATAAAATAGCCGCACAACCTCCTTCAGGTTGCGCAAAACAACCAAGGGGAGGACCGCATGACAGTGCGTACCATGCTTATCGCCACGGCTTTTGTCGCCATGGCGCTGCCGGCCGTTGCCGCCGATGCCAAGCTCGCCGCCGCCATTGCCGCATCCAGCCGGGCGCCCGAAAATGCATCCCGCGACGGCGCCCGCCATCCCCAGGCCAGCCTGGAGTTCTGGGGCCTGAAGCCGGGCCAGACCGTGGTCGAGATTTCGCCCGGCGGCGGCTATTGGTCCGAAATTCTTGCGCCTTACGCTAAGGTGACCGGCGGGCACTATTTCGTGGCCATGGGCAAACCTGACCAGAAACTGCCGGCCAAGTTTGCCGACAAGGCCGTCTATGGCGACATCCACTACACGGTTTTCAGCAAGGATTCGGGACCCTTGGCGGCCGCGAACAGCGCCGATATCGTGATCACGGCCCGCAATCTCCACAACTGGATAACGGGCGGATTCGCCGACAAGGCGATGAAAGACTTCTATGCCGTGCTGAAGCCCGGCGGGGTGCTGGCGTTTGAGGAACACCGCGCCGATCCCAAGCCCGAAGCGCCGGGCGTGAGCACGGGTTACGTCTCCACCCAGCATGTCATCGACCTGGCCACCAAGGCCGGCTTCAAGCTGGACGCCAAGTCCGAGATCAACGCCAATCCCAAGGATACCAAGGATCATCCCTTCGGCGTCTGGACCCTGCCGCCCTCGCGCCAGAGCAGCGAGGGGAAGGACAAGCCCAGCCCGGCCGGCTTTGACCGCGCCAAGTATGACGCCATCGGTGAAAGCGACCGCATGACGTTGCGCTTCCGCAAACCTGGCTAGAATCACGCTAGGCTGGGGGGGTGAGGGGTTTCGGATTCGCGGCGGCCATACTGGCGTCCATCCTGTTCGGGGTGGGCGGCACGTTCGCGCAATTCCTGTTCCAGCATCGCGGCGTCAATATCGACTGGTTGGTGACCATGCGGTTACTGTTCTCCGGTCCGGCGCTGCTGCTGATTTCCGCCATCGGGGGCAAGCGCATCTTCGATGTGTGGCGTACCGATGCCTTGCCGCTGGTGATCTTCGGCCTGCTGGGCATGATGCCGGTGCAATACACCTACATGGCGGCGATCAATGCCTCCAACACCGCCACCGCGACCATCCTGCAATTCACCGCGCCCGCCATGGTGGCGCTGTGGCTGGCGCTGGCCGGGCGCAAGCGTCCGGGCGGGCGGGAAATGGCGGCGATTGGCCTTGCCATGCTGGGGACCTTCTTCCTGGTGACGCACGGCAAATTGGGGGCGCTGTCCATCTCGGCCCTGGCGCTGTTCTGGGGATTGGCCAGCGCGGCTGCTGCGGCGTTCAACTCCATCCAGCCGTCGAACATTCTCAAAAAGCATGGCGCGGCACTGGTGGCGGGCTGGGGCATGGTAATCGGCGGCGTGGAGCTGTCGCTGTTTCATGCGCCCTGGAAGGTCGAAGGACATTGGGATGCGACCGCCGGCGTGTTTTTCGCCTTCATTCTGGTGATGGGGACCCTGGCCGCCTTCTACCTGTTCAACAAGGCGCTGCGGATGATCGGGGCGCAGAAGACCATCCTGCTCACCTGCGCAGAGCCGCTGTCGGCGGCGGTGCTCGCGGTATGGTGGCTGGGCGTTTCCTTTGGTCCGATGGACTGGCTGGGAAGCGCGCTGATCCTGGTCACCATCGTGCTGCTGGCCAAGGGCGAGACGGAAGAAGAACTGGCCGAAAAAACGACTTAAAGAAGCTCTTCGAGACCTTCAACAAAGGACACCTTTGGAGTCCATCCCAAGGCGGCCTTGATCTTCGAGATGTCGGCGAGCGTCGCCAGGGAGTCGCCTTTGCGCCCTTCGGTGTGAATTTGATCCGGCGAAATCATGTCCGCCAGTTCCTTGACCGAAAGCGATGTGCCGCTGCCGACATTGAACACCGTGCCGCGCACATCGCTTTCCAGCGCCGCAATATTGGCCGCCACCACGTCGCGCACATGCACGAAGTCGCGCCGCTGGCTGCCGTCGCCATGAATTTCCAGCACGTTGCCGTCCGCGGCGCGGTGCAGGAAAATGCCCAGCACCAGGGCATAGGCGCCGGTTTGCGGCTGGCGCGGGCCATAGACATTGAAATAGCGCAGCACGACCGAGGTCAGGTTGAAATCCTGGTCGAACAGCAAGGTGTATTGTTCGCCCACCCGCTTGGTCAGGCCGTAGATGTTGAGGATGTCAGCCGGATCGTCTTCGCGGTGTGGCGGCGGCCGGTTGCCGTAATAGGTGGAAGAGCCGCTATAGATGAAGCGCTTCACCCCGGCGTCGCGCGCCGCCAGCAGCATGTTCTGGGTGCCGGTGATATTGGCGCCGGTACAGACATCGATCTGTTCCTGTGACGGGCCGGAGCGGGACATAGCGGCGCAATGCAGGACCCCGTCCATCCCGGCGGCGGCCTTGGTGCAGGCGTCCATGTCGCGGATATCGCCTTCGATGAACTCGCACGGTGCGGGCACCCATTCGCGCTTTCCATAGACCAGGCTGTCCAGCACCCGCACCTGGTAGCCGCGCGCCAGCAGGCCCTCGCAAAGATGGCTGCCGATAAAGCCCGCGCCGCCGGTGACCAGGATTTTCTTCATGGGCCCTCTAATACAAAGTCTTATACAGGCTTTGGAAGAAGTTCAGATCGTCTTTTGTGTTGATGCCGCGGGCCTCGGTTTCGTCTGCCACCTCAACCGGCGTGATCGTCCAGCCCTGTGCCGAGAGAAACGGCAGGAAGGGCAGGAAATTGATCTCGGAGGTAGCTGCGCCGCGCGGGGCCTTTGCCAGATAGGCTTCCCATTGGGTCTTCAGCCCGCCCGTGCCCAGCAGGAAGGTGCCGACATCGGAATAGCCGTTCGGTGTGGTGGCATCGCCTTCGCGTGTCTGCAGCACTTTGGTCAGGTGCGGGCCGTCGAAGAGATATTCGACATACGGGGTGGCCATGCGGGTGACGGGCAGCACGGCGTTTTCGCCCTGTTTCAGCGCGCCTATCGTGCGTTTCAAAGTATCGGCGGAAACGAAGACCTGATCGCCCCACACGACCAGTGCCGCGTCATATTTGGACCAGATGTCATGGCCGCGAAAGATGGCGTCGCCCATGCCGGTCGGGGCGGGCTGGATACTGGTGGAGACATTGGCGGGCAGGGGCGGAAAGGCGGCCGCGCCGTCCGGCGACAACACCAGGTGAATGTGATCCACCAGCGGCGCCAGCTTGGCGTGCAGGATGGACCAGATCGTTTCAGTGGCCGTCAGGGGCGTGAGAATCTTGGGGCCATCGGCGCCAAGCCGCGTGCCGCGCCCGGCGGCGGGAATGACGGCGCAGATCTTCATGTCAGCAGGCTGAACAGGTTGCGCAAGCCCCGCCGCATGCGCCATTTGGGATCGGTGAAGCCGGAGAACGTGCGATACAGAACCGGCAACTCGGCGACTTCCACGCCCTGGGCGATCAACTGGCGCACCAGGGCCAGCGGGGCATCGCCCTTGATGTCGGGCAGGCCGGTCACGGCGCGGCGGCGGAACACGCGCAGGCCGGTCAGCGGATCGGAGACGATGATGCCTGTGCGCAGGTAGAACAGCGTGCTGAGGAAGAAGGCGGCCACCTTGCCCAGCCAATAAAGCAAACGGTTCTCGCCATAGGCGGCGCGCACGGACGTGATGAACTGCCGCCGGCTCTGGGTGCGCGAGCCGAACACGCCGCCCAGGGATTGCTGTTGTTCCAGCAGTGCAATGATGGCGCGGACATCGGCGAAGCGATAGGCGCCATCGCCGGTCATCAGCACCAGATAGTCGGAACTCCCGCTGGACAGCCACGTGCGGAAATAGGCGGTGTCGGGAAACAGGCCGCCAAAGTCGCTGATTCCGACGGCTGCGTCCGGCTGCGCCACCCGGTTCAGGGTGAGGTGCGGCGCGACGCCGGTCCAGTCGGTTTCCAGGAATTCCTCCACCAGCTCGTCGCTGGCGACCGAGCGGTTGTGGATGTCGGCGAAAATCTCCACCGACGGCGCGGTCCGGCGCATGGTGAGGCCGAGCAGGGCATCGGCTACGGCTGTGCCGTTATGGACGGCGGGACGCGCCGGATTGGCAAAGGCTCTGCGGAGAACCGGAACGTCCAGATCGCCCCGCGGCGTGCGGTCCGGTGCCTCGTCAAGAAGGACATGCGTGACGGAGGCGCCATAGCGCCGCGCCGCGTCCAGGATATCGCGGGCTGTCAGCTTCTGGATGTCATGGTCGCTGTCCAGATTCATCACCAGCGCCTTCACCGCCGCGGGCGAGGCGGCAAGCGCGTCGGCGGCAATGCGGTAGCTGGGCAGCAGCGAGGAATGCTGGGTGCCCGGGCCGTACAGAATGATGTCGGCCGCAGCGATGGCGGCAGAGGCGAAGGGCGACAAGGCGGGAACGGAATCGCGCGCCGCCAGGAAGGCGCGCTTGGCAGCTGCATCCATCCCGGCAAGGGCCTGCACATCGTCCGGCGCCAGTGGCTGGGCCAGCAGATACAGATCGGTGATGGGCACGGCCGATTGCGGTCCGACGATCTCGGCTTCCGAGGCCAGCAAGGTGCCATCATGCTTGAGGCCCACCAGGATGCGGTTTTGCTGTTCGCCTACATTGAGCAGGCGCGCGCGGGTACCGACCAGCTCGGCAACCGTCGCGGCAGCGGCATTGAAATCGCTGCCATGCTCCAGATAGGCGCCCGCGAACACCAGATTGCCCAGCGAACAGTCGCGGTAATCGAAGCTTGTGCCGGCCGCCAGGGCGAAAAACCGCGCCAGCAGGGTGCGCAGCCGCTGCGAGGTCGGTGGCGGCAATTGCGTGAACCATCCCCGAACCGGTTCGTCCAGGGTCACGGCATTGCCCGTGCTGGTGAAGCGGGCGAGATTTTCAATCTCGCCCGCGCCGCCCGCCAGGCGATATTCCATCAGGCTCTTCAGCGCATACTGCGCATGGGAATAATTGCCGAACAGGTAGGACAAGTTCTTGCGGAAATCCGACGGTCCCAGCATGCCGGGAATGAAGTTGCGCAAGGCGCCGGTGGACAGGCCGTCGTCATAGGCATTGACCAGCAAGGTCAGCTCGACATCGCTTTGGCGCAGCAGGGCGCGGATGATGGTGGCGCTGCCGCGGCCGCCGCAGAACAAGACGACGCGGGTCATTCTCCAAACCTCATGGCAGAGGCCGGGTGATGATGCCCAGCTTCAGCAGGAGCTGGCGCAGGGCGATGTATTTCACGAACAGCAGGCGGTGGATTGCCCCGCGCACCAGCTTCATGCTGCTGACGCCGGTGGTGCGCGGGCGGTGGCTGATTGCAACCTCCACCGGCACAATGCGGCGTTCCAGCAGGCGCGATGTCACCTCGGTGGAATAGTTCATACCTTTGGCTTCCAGCCCCAGTCCGCGCAACGTCGGTCCCCACACCAGCTTGAAGGCGGAGTTGAAATCCGCCAGCCGGCTGCCATGCACCATATTGCAGACCAGTCCGCTGGCCCAACTGCCGAAGCGGGCAAAGGCCACATCCTTCTTCTGGCGGATGCCGATGGCGGCCTTTGCGCCGCTACCGCGTACCGCCGCCAGCATCTGGGGCAGGTTTTCGATGGGAAACTGACCGTCGCTGTCCAGCAACAGCACCCAGTCGCCATGGGTGGCGGCAATGGCGTGATTGAGCGCGGCGGCGGCGCCCTGGTTCTGGGCGAAATGCAGCGGGCGCAGTTGTGGAAAAAGCAGGGTCAGCCGGTCCAAGATATCGCCGGTGCGATCTTTGCTGCCGTCATTGCAGATCACGATCTCGAATTCCGACACATCATCGCAGCCGGAAAGGAAGCTGTGCCATTCGGTGACCACCGCCTCGATGCCTTCGGCTTCATTAAAGGCGGGGGCGGCCACCGACAGCTTGATGGGCTCGCTCATATCGCCTTCGGCAGGGCCGCCTCCAGCATGGCCCGATAGGCCGCTTCCAGCTCCCGGGTGAAACGGGCGGTGTCGAACAGCGGCAGGGCGGTGCGGGTTGCAGCCAGCTTGTCGCGGATGGCTTTGAGCGCGCCCGGGTTGCGCGCCAGTTCGAGCGCCTTGGCTTCATACGCCGCAAAATCCTTCGCGATCAGTTCGGGCAGGTTGGCGGCCTGCAGGATACTGGCCGCCACGCGCGCCGGAAAGGAATGGCCCGGCACGGTGAGCAGCGGCAGGCCGGCCCACAAGGCATCGCTGGCAGTGGTGTGGGCATTGTAGGGCAGGGTGTCCAGGAACAGGTCGGCCAGTTGCTGGCGCGCCAGGTGCGCTTGCGGCGTGGTACGCGCCGCAAAAAGTATCCGCTCCGGCGCGATGCCGCGCGCCTGCGCTTCCTTGCGCAGATTGTCCCGGATGCTGGCATTGCCTTCCAGCAGCCACAGCACGCTGCCATCCACCTGGCCAAGAAGCCGCATCCAGATGTCGAACTGCGGCGGGGTGATCTTCCAGTTGTGGTTGAAGCAGCAAAAAACAAAACCCGTCTCCGGCAGGCCGGCTTCGGTGCGGGTTGGCGGCGGCAGGACCTCGCGCCTGGCGTCTGTGACCCACAGGGTGGTGGGGAGGGCGGCAATCTTTTCGCTGAAGAAACGATCCTGATCTGGCGGCACCACCATGCGGTCCGCGACGATATAATCGATGAAGTCACATCCCGATGTTCCGGGAAAGCCCATATACTTGGCCTGCACCGGGGCGGGGCGATGTGCCAGCACCCAGGGCCGCGCGCCGGAGGTGTGGCCGCCCAGATCCACCGCGATGTCGATCTCCCATTGCCGCAGCATCTGCGCCACGCTGTGGTCATCCTGCTGTCTTGCATCCACGAAACTGTCGAACGCCCCCATCAGGCGCTGGCGCATCGGGCTGTTGTCGTCGGGGCCGAAGGACACGGCGACGGTCTCGAACTGCGTCCGGTCATGACATTCGAACATTTCCGCCATCAACGAGGCGGTGACATGCTGGTGGAGATCGGCGGACAAATAGGCCACGCGGATACGATCGTGGCTGTAACGCTCGCCGCTCCACAGCGGCGGCTGCGGGCCGGGTCCGGCCTGGCGCACATAATTCTGCGAACAGCGCAGCTGCAGTTCGTTGTCGTCGTGATAGCCCATCAGGACAAAGGGCTGGATGATGGACTTTCCTTCCAGCACATCGGCTTTCAGCCGCGGCGCAAGTTCGGCGGTGCGCCGCCAGTCGCCGATGGTCAGGGCGGCATTGGCCAACCCGCTCAGGGCACTGGGGTGATCGGGTGCCAGCGCCAGCACCTGCTCATAGCCGGCCAGCGCTTCCTCCATCCGGTTCAGTTCGGCCAGGGCATTGGCTCGGTTGTACAGCGCGTCGGCAAAATCGGGCCTTAAGCCCACGGCGCGGTCGCAATCGGCTAGGGAGTCCGCAAAGCGTTTCAGGCTCCACAGCGCCACGGCGCGGTTGTTGAAGGCTTCGGCATAATCGGGCCGCAGCGCTAGCGCCCGGTCATAGCTGTCGATCGCATCGCCCATGCGCTTGAGATCGAACAGGATGATGCCGCGATTGTTCCAGGCCTCGACAAATCCGCCATGCACGGTCAGCGCCCGCTCGACATCGGCCAGCGCTTCTTCGGGGCGCTTCAATTCCTTCAGCAGCAGGGCGCGGTTGTTCAATGTGTCGGGAAAATTGGGCGCCAGAGCCAGGGCCCGGTCATAGCTGGCCAGGGCATCATCGCCGCGTTTCAGGTCGGCCAGGATCACGCCGCGCGTATTCAGCGCCTCGACGAAATCGGGCTGAAGAGCCAGCGCGCGCTCCACGCTTTCCAGTCCCGCTTCCAGCCGTCCCAGGTCGCGCAGCACCATGGCGCGCTTGGCCAGCGCGGCGACATAGTCCGGCTTGGCCTTTAGCGCTTTGTCATAATTGGCCAGCGCTTCGGAAAAGCGGCCCTGGGTCTTGAGCACATTGGCGTAGTTGGACAGAACTTCCGGCGCATTGGGCTTCAGCTTCAGCGCCTTGCCCATCAGTTCCAGCGCTTCGCTGTTGCGGCCTTGCTGGGCCCGCACCACGCCCAGCAGATGGGGTGCGGTGGCGTCCTGTGGGACCGCCCGCATCAGCTGCACATACAGCCGTTCGGCATCCCCCAGATTGCCGGTCTGGTGGAAGGCTAGCGCCTGTTTGAGAAGTCCTTCCGGATTCATCATCGCTTCTAGACCATAGCCGGTTCCGCGCCCGCAAGTCCCGCCGCCATCCGGCTATTTTCATTGCCGGTTAAAGTGCTTACCATTCGGGGAAGGCGCCCCGAAGCGGGCGCAGCTGTGAGGAAAGTCCCATGTCATTTCTGGACCGGCGCGGTCTTTTGACGGGTGCGGCAGCCCTGCTGGGCGCCGACATCGTGTTGCCCCTGGCGCGCGCCCTGGCGGCCGAGACTGCGCCCGGCTTTACGGCAAGCCGCGCCTTTTTCACCGCCGACCAGCGCAGCCTGGTCGCCGCGATCAGCGAACGCATCGTGCCCACCACCGACACGCCGGGCGCCATTGCCGCCGGGGTGCCCGCCTTCATCGAGATGATGCTGGCGGATTCCTACGAGCCCACCGACCGCAACGAATTCATGCAGGGGCTCGGGATCGTCGAAGGCTATTGCCGGGTCCGTTTTGCCAAGCCCTGTGCCGCGGTGACGCCCCAGGAACTGGATGCGGTCCTGACCATGGCGATGGAAAACAAGATCGCCGGCCTGCCGGGCAACTTCTTCCAGCATCTGCGCCAGGTCGTGGTGCTGGGCTATTACACCAGCGAGATCGGCTGCAAGCAGGAGCGGGTCTATGTGCCGGTGCCGGGCCGCTATGACGGCAAATATCCCTTCGCCGATGTCCGGCGCGTCTTTTCCTCGTAAGCGGTGATGCATGGCCAGTTATGAATTCGACGCCATCGTCATCGGTTCGGGCATCAGCGGCGGCTGGGCCGCCAAGGAGCTGACCGAAAAAGGCATGAAGGTGCTGATGCTGGACCGCGGCCGCATGGTCGAGCATCGCAAGGATTACATCACCGAGGGCAAGGGTCCCTGGCAGCTGGCCTATCGCGGCAACCTGCCGCCCGAAGACGTCGAACGCGATTACCAGATGGCCAAGTGGGGCGGCGCCAACCTGACCGCCCAGACCCATTTCTACAACAATGACCGGCTCAACCCGATCGACTATGAGAACTCCAAACCGTTCCGTTGGGTGCGTCCCAACCAGGTGGGCGGCAAGTCATTGATCTGGGGCCGGGTGGCGCTGCGCTGGAGCCGAATCGACTTCGAGGCCAACAAGCGCGACGGCCATGGCAGTCCCTGGCCGATCTCTTATGACGAGATCGCGCCCTGGTATTCCTATGTGGAGAAATATGCCGGCATCGCAGGCTCGAAGGAGGGCCTGGCGGAGCTGCCGGACGGCGAATACCAGCCGCCGCACCCCATGAATGTGGCGGAGACCTGGGTGAAGGAGCGGTTGGAAAAAGCCATTCCGGGCCGCAAGCTGATCTCCACCCGCACCGCCAACATGACCGAGGACAAGCCGGAGCAGGGCCGTGCCCGTTGCCAGAACCGTTCCATGTGCGCGCGGGGCTGTTCGTTTGGCGCTTATTTTTCGACGCAGGCGGTGACCCTGCCGGCAGCGCGCAAGACCGGCAACCTGACCTTGCTGTCGGACCAGGTGGTGACCAACCTGGAATATGATCCCAAGACCAGGCGCGTCACCGGCGTGCGGGTGGTGGATGCCAACACCATGCAGGCCAAGGTCCACACTTCGCGCATCGTGTTCGTCTGCGCCTCCACCCTGTCCACGACCCAGATATTGCTGAATTCGCGCCTGCCGGGCAGCGATCGCAGCTTTGCCGATTCCAGCGGGTTGCTGGGCCATTACATCATGGACCATGCCTTCCGCACCCAGTTCTGGGGCACGGTGCCAGATCCGGCGCTGGATCCGTTCATCACCTATGGACGCCGACCCAACGGCGTCTATATCCCGCGTTTCCGCAACCTGAACGGCCAGGATGCCGATGCCGATTTCGTGCGCGGCTATGGCATGCAGGGCGCGGCCGGGCGCAATCCGGCGGGACCGCGCGGCTTCGGTGCGACGATGAAAGAAGGCATGCGCGGCTATGAGCCCTGGCAAATCCGCTTCACCGCTTTCGGCGAATGCCTGCCGTACAAGGACAACACGCTGTCGCTGAATCCGGCCAAGTTGGACCGCTTCGGCGTACCGCTGGCGGTGTTCAACGTCACCTTTCGCGACAATGAGCAGAAGATGCTGCGCGACGCGGCGCTGCAGGGCGAAGCGATGATGAAGGCGGCGGGGCTGGTCAATGTCGGTTCATCCAACGAAGAGCATGTGCCGGGCGACGCCATCCACGAAATGGGCGGGGCCTGCATGGGCACCGATCCCCGAACCTCGGTGGTCAATAAATTCAGCCAGCTGCACGATGCCGCCAATGTCTTTGTCACCGACGGAGCACAAATGGCGTCGACCTCTTGCGTCAATCCGTCCATGACGTTCATGGCGCTGACAGCGCGCGCCGCCGATCACGCCGTCAAGCTGGTGAAGGCCGGCACGATTTAATCAAAACGATAAAGGGGCAGGGGATGAAGATTTTTGTCGGGTTTCTGGCGCTGGCTTTGATGGCGGGAGCCGCTTTTGCGGCAGAGCCGCGCAAGCCGGGTGAATATCCGCCGACCGCGGATTCCATTGCGCAACCTGGCGTGCCCAAGGGCAGGCTGGTCGGGCCGCTGGAATTCAAGAGCCAGGCCATTCCGAACACGGTGCGGCGCTACTGGATTTATGTGCCCGCCAAGTATGATCCCAAGTCGCCGCCCAATCTGCTGGTGTTTCAGGACGGCCAGCGCGCCATCAATCCGCAGGGCCCTCTGAACATCCCGGTGGTGCTGGATAATCTGATCGCCAAGGGCGACATTCCCCAGACGCTCGGCATCTTCATCACGCCGGGCAACACCGGTACCGAGCATTATCCCGATGGATTGGGGCCCGTGGGCTGCACCGGTTATGCCTGCACCGGAAATCCCAATCATCGGGCGCAGGAATATGACGCGCTCAGCGATGCCTATACCCGCATGCTGATCGACGAGATCATGCCGGAGGTCGCCAAGACCTATAAGTTCACCGACGATCCCAAGCGCCGCGCCATCGGCGGCACCTCCAGCGGCGCCATCTGCGCCTGGACGGTGGCGTGGCACCGCCCCGACCAATTCGGCAATGTCATCAGCATGATCGGCAGCTACACCTCGATCGGTTACCAGCCGGCGACAGCGGATCATCCCATGATCCCGGGCGGCGACACCTATCCCGGGCTGATCCGCAAAAATCCGATCCGTCCCATCCGCATTTTCCTGCAGGACGGCACCGCGGACCTCAACAACGAGCATGGCAATTGGCACCTGGCCAATCTGCAGATGGTCTCCGCGCTGCAATGGGCCAATACCAATGCCGACACCAAGAACATTCCCGGCGCGCGTTATGACGTGAAGTTCGAATGGGGCGATGGCGCCCATTCGGACGTGCATGGCGGCTGGCTGCTTCCTGGCATTCTCCGTTGGATGTTCGGCAAATAGGCGCGGTTCTTTTGCGTCGTGAGTTCGTCGCGCCTGCGCTCGTGTACTATTCGTACACGTCGCTCGGCGCTCCTGCTCACGCCACAAAATTCCTCGCGCCTATGCCGGTATTTTCAGCAGCCTCTGGGCGTTGGTCCAGACCAATTTCTGAAACACGGGCTTTGACGTCGAGGCGGTGAGCAGCTTCAGGGTTTCCTGCGCCACGCACTTGCCGCGCATGCGCGGGGCGACGGAGGCGGAGTTCTGCGCCGCGCCGCCGCCCTTGCCGTCCTCGCAATTGCAGTCGCTGCCGAAATGCAGCTTGTTCTGGTGGCGCTTCAGGAAGTCCTGGGTGAACGCTGCATCGCGAGACAGCGCATTGTTGGCGGAATTGGCGCTCATGTCGGCGAACAGGTTCGGATAGTCCGACAGCAGCTTGTCGCTGACCCCGCCCGGCACGATGGGGCCGGTGGGATAGGATTCCTGCTCGTGATAGTCGGCGCTGATATTGGCCCAGAAGGCGTCGGCATGGCCGATGAATTTGGTGCGCGGACAGGCTTTGAGGATCGTAGCGAACCGCTTGATGCCGGTGTTGTAGCCGCCCGGCGCCGCCGGCTGGCCGATGTCCTGGAAATGGATCAGCACCGGCACGTCCAGTTCCGCCGCAAGATCATAAACCCGGCGCATCTCCGGCCCGTCGGCCGCCACCGGGTATTTCAATTCGCCGAAACCTTTTGCGCCGGCTGTCACCGCCTGGGTCAGGATCGCTGTCGCGTCCGGCTTGGTGACATCGGTGGCGGCGAACCAGCAGGGGAACATGGCGGAGGGTTTGGCCTGTTGCGGTGTCAACGGCACCGCCGGATCGTAGCGGGACAGCAGAGTGGCGCACCTGATCCCGGCGCCTTGCTGGTGGGCGATGTTCGCCTCCGGCGTTTTGCGCATGTGGAAATGCATGTCGATGACCGGGGAACTCCACGCGGGCGGTCCGTCCGCGCGGGCAGGCGAGGCTGCGGCAACTGCGCCCAGTCCTGTCAAAACTTTCCGTCTGTCCATGTTCACACTGTCTCCTGATCGGCCAAGCCACGCTAAACCATCACTTCGCGCCAGAACCAATGCTGCGACGCAGTATGTATTCGCAAGCGCAGCGAAGTTCCATACAACGCCGTGGTTCACTTTACCTGCCGGATCGGGGATAAGAAGCGCTAGCAAGGGACTCGCCAGCGCGCGCGAAATCGCCATGGCGTCAGGGAGATGGCCGTAAATGTCGCCGTTTATCAGGCGTAGTGGATTTGCCGTTTGCGTGATGGCTTTGGTCGGCGCCGCCGGCGCGGCGTTGCTGAGCAATGCCGTGGCCGAGACCGTTGCGTCCAACGCGCCGGTCGCCGGTGCGACGTCTTCTGTTACCGCTCCCACCGCCACACCGGCGGACCACAAGAAGATGCTGATGCAGTACTGCACGGCCTGTCACAACGATCGCGCCAAGACTGCGGGCATGTCGGTGGTGCCGCTGGATGCCAACAATCTTCAGGCCAACCAGGCGACATGGGAGAAGATTCTTCGCCGTGTCAGCCTTGGCGAGATGCCGCTGCGCGGCGCGCCGCGTCCTCCGAAGGAAAAGCTCCAGGAATTCACCAACTGGCTGGGCGCTACGCTGGATGCCCAGGCCGCCGCCAATCCCAATCCCGGCCATGCCACCGTGCGCCGCATGAACCGCACCGAATACGCCAATGCGGTGCGTGACCTGCTGGCGCTGGACGTGGACTTCACCAAGGACATGCCGGCAGATGACACCGGTTATGGCTTCGACAATATCGCCGATGTGCTGACCGTCTCGCCGACCCTGATGGACCGCTACATCACGGTCGCCGGCAAGATCAGCCGCATGGCCACGGGGCAGGCGTCGCGCCGCACCATCACCACCGACTACAAGGTGCCCAAGGACCTGTTCAACAACGGCTTCGGTGTTGCCGCCTATAACGAACGCGCCAGCGACGATCTTCCGCTGGATTCGCGCGGCGGCGGCGCTTTCAAATTCTATGCACCCTACGACGCGACCTACAAGATTCAGGTCTTCCTCAACGCCAATACCTCCGAGGAAGGCGAGATCGGCATCAGCAACCGCTATGAGGTGACGGTGCCGCTGAAGGCAGGCCTGCGCACTATCGGCGCGACCTTCCCCAAGAACCTGGCGCTGGACGAGCATGTCACGCAAAAGACCATTCTGGGCGGGCGCGAACCGGCCGCCAAGCCGGAGCCGATCCCGATGGATGTCATCGTGGACGGCGCGCGGGTGCAGCGCCTGACCGTGCCGTCGGTGGCAACCGGTCCCAATGTCTCGCAGTCCTTCTACCTGCGCGATGTGATGCAGATTTCCGTGGTCGGTCCCTTCGACATCAAGGGCTCGGGCGATACCGCCAGCCGCCGCAAGATCTTCATCTGCCGTCCGTCCGCATCGCTGTCTGAGACCGCTTGCGCCAACACTATCCTCACCAACCTGGCGCGCCATGCCTATCGCCGTCCGGTCAGCCAGGCCGATGTCGCGCCGCTGATGAAGATCTATGCCGAAGGCCGCAAGGGCGCGGACTTCGACAATGGCATCGAAGCAGGCCTGGAAGCGGTGCTGGTTTCGCCCAGTTTCCTGTTCATGCGCGAAACCGATCCGGCCAAGAGCGCGCCGGGCGAAGTTCACCGCATCAGCGACCTGGAACTGGCCACGCGCCTGTCCTTCTTCCTGTGGAGCAGTGTACCGGACGACAAGCTGCTGAATGCCGCCCAGTCGAACCAGTTGCACAAGCCCGCCGTGCTGAAGGCCCAGGTCGCGCGCATGCTGGCTGATCCCAAGTCCAAGGCGTTGACCCAGAACTTCGCGGGCCAGTGGCTGTATCTGCGCCGGCTGGAATATCAAAAGCCTGACCGCCGGGCCTTCCCCGACTTCGACGTCCGCCTGCGCAACGCCATGCAGACAGAGACCGAAATGTTCTTCGACGGCGTGGTGCGCGACAATCGCAGCGCGCTGGATTTCCTCGACGCCAACTACACCTATGTGAACCAGCGTCTGGCCGAGCATTACGGCATCCCCGGCGTTTACGGCACGACGTTCCGCAAGGTCGACCTGGACCCGGCGCTGCATCGCGGCGGGCTGCTGGGACAGGGTTCGGTGCTGACCGTGACGTCGTACAACAACCGCACCTCGGTGGTGCTGCGCGGCAAGTGGATTTTGGAAAATATCCTGGCCGCCGCGCCGCCGCCGCCGCCGCCGAACGTGCCGACCCTGAACGAAGCCAAGAATGGCAAGGTGATGACCATCCGCCAGCAGATGGAAGTGCACCGTGCCAATCCGGTCTGCGCCTCCTGCCACACCAAGATGGACCCGCTGGGCTTCAGCCTTGAGAATTACGACGCGGTGGGCAAGTGGCGCACCGCTTATGCCGGGTCGGTGGTGGACGCATCGGCCGTGCTGCCGGATGGCACCAAGTTCGAAGGCCCCAGCGGTCTTCAGGGCATCCTGCTGTCGCGCAAGGACCAGTTCGTCGAAGCTTTGACCGAGCGGCTGATGACCTACGCCCTGGCGCGGGGCCTGGAATCCTACGACATGCCGGCGGTGCGCGCGGTTCGCTACCAGGCCGCCAAAGACAATTACCGCATGCAGACGATTATTCTGGGCATTGTTCAAAGTGTGCCTTTCCAGATGAGAAGGACTCCCACAACATGATGATCACCAAGAAGGCTATGGGCCGCCGTACCATGTTGCGCGGCATGGGCACCGTGATGGCGCTGCCGCTGCTGGAAGCGATGAGCTCCAGCGCCAGCGCGGCGGACGTGGCGGCTGCGTCCCGCAAGCGCCTGCAGGTCATCTACACGCCCAACGGCATGATGATGGAAAACTGGACGCCCAAGGCGGCGGGCGAGGGCTATGAGCTGTCGCCGATCCTCAAGCCCTTGGAACCCTATCGCAACAAGTTCACCGTCTTCTCCAACCTGAGCCACGTCCAGGCCGAAGCCCTGGGCGATGGCGCGGGCGACCATGGCCGCTGCTGCGGCGGGTACCTGACCGCGACCCATGTCAAAAAGACCGAAGGCGCCGACATCACCGCCGGCGTGTCGATGGACCAAGTCGTGGCCAAGCAGTTCGGCGACAAGACCCAGATCCCGTCCATCGAAGTGGGCCTGGAGCCGCCCTCGCTGGTGGGCAGCTGCGACAGCGGTTACAGCTGCGCCTATACCAACACCCTGTCCTGGGCGAATGCCTCGACGCCGCTGCCGGTCACCATCAACCCGCGCGAAGTGTTCGAACGCCTGTTCGGCGATGGCGACAGCCTGGATGCCAAGAGCCGGCTGGCGCAGCTGCGCCGCCAGGCCTCGATCCTGGATTTCGTGGCGCAGGACGCCAAGCGCCTGTCCAGCAAGATGGGCGCCAGCGACAAGCACAAGCTGGATGAGTATCTGACCAGCGTTCGCGATATCGAAAAGCGCATCCAGAAGGTGGAACAGGGCGGCGCCGAAGCCACCGCGCTTCCCGCCTATGCCCGTCCCTCGGGCGTGCCGGACAAGTTCGAAGACTATTCGCACATGATGATCGACCTGCAGGTGCTTGCGATGCAGGCGGATATCACCCGCGTCTCCAGCTTCATGATCGGCCGCGAAGTGTCGGGCCGGTCCTACCCCGAAATCGGCGTGCCGGACGCGCACCATCCGCTCAGCCACCATGGCCATGATCCGGAAAAGATCGCCAAGCTGACCAAGATCAACGTCCTGCACATGGAACAGGTGGCCTATTACCTGAAGCGCATGAGCGAGACCAAGGAAGGCGAAGGCAACCTGCTCGACACCACCCTGGTGATGGCGGGCGCCAGCCTGGCCGATCCCAACAACCACGACCATCGCGACCTGCCGGTGATCGTTGCCGGTGGCCTGATGAAGGGCAATCGCCATGTCATCGCCGCCAAGGACACGCCCATGGCCAACCTGATGCTGTCGATGATGGACACGCTGGGCGTGGACTGTCACAGCATCGGCGATTCCAGCGGCCGTCTTTCGACCTTCTCGGCGTAATCGGCGGGACGATGAAAAAGGTATTGGGCCAAAACTTTTGGCTAATGGGATTGTGCCTGCTGGGCGCTCTGCCGGCTTATGCCAGCAGCGGTGCGGACAGCCGGCTGGTGCAAGCGGTAAAAGGCGGCGATCGCGCCGCTCTCAAGCGGCTGCTGGCCGCGCATGTGAACGTGAATGCCCCGCTGCCCGACAAGTCCACGGTCCTGTCCTGGGCGGTGGACCGCCAGGATGTCGAAGCGGTGCACATGCTGCTGGCGGCGGGCGCCAAGCCCAATATCATCGATGTGGAAGGCGCGTCTCCTGTCACCCTGGCGTGCGAGCTGGGCAATACCGAGATCGTCACCAGCCTTCTCAAGTCCGGCGGCAACGCCAATGCGGCGCGGGCCGACGGCATCGCGGCGCTGGCGCTGTGCGCGGGAAGCTCCACGCCTGCGGCGCTGGATGCGCTGATCGCCAAGGGCGCCAAGATCGAGGCCACCAATCCGCAAGGCCAGACCGCCCTGATGGCAGCATCGTTCAAGGGCCGTACCGACAATATCAAGTTCCTGCTGGCGCACGGCGCCAACGCCAACGCGGCTTCGGTCAAGGGCTTCACGCCGCTGTTCTTCGCCCTGCGCAGCAAGGAGCCGTCGGCGCCGATGACGCTTCTGGATGCCGGCGCCAACAGCAAGGCGACCTTGCCGGATGGCACGTCCGTCGTTGCCGCCGCTGTCGCCAACAACAATGTGCCTTTCGCCGTCACCGCGGTGTCGCGCGGCACCGACCTTGATCAACGTGACAGCCAGGGCCGCCAGCTGATCCATGTCGCGGCCGCCAGCGGCAATGCCGAACTGGTGAAGATGGTGCTGTCCAAGGGCGTGGACGCCAACGCCATGAGCGTGCCGCCGCCGCCCGCGCCGCCTCCGCCGGAGCAGGTTGCTTCTGCGGGTGGTGGCCAGAAGCTGGCCCGCGCCGACGGCACCCGTCCGCCGCCGCCGCCCGCCCAGCCCCGTACGCCTTTGATCATCGCGGCCGAAGCCGGCAGCGCGCCTGCCATGAAGGCGCTGGTGGAAGCCGGCGCCAAGGCCAGCATTGCGGCGCCGGACGGTACCACCGTGGCGCTGGCCGCGGCCGGCAGCGGCAACCTGGATGCGGTGAAGTATGCGCTGCAGCTGGATCCGAAACTAGACTATATCGGCCCCAACCATCGCAGCATCATGCACTTCGCCATCGCCAACAAGAATCCCGACCTGGCGATCCCGGTGCTGCAATATCTGGCCGACAAGGGCGCCAAGCTGGATGAGAAGAACGACAAGGGCGACACGCCCGGCGATTTCATCAACCGCGGCGGCCAGCAGGATATTCGCATCTTCTACATCCAGCTGCTGAAGGATCACAACATCGTGAGCGATCACGACCACTGATCCGGGCGGTGTTCTCCGGGGGGACTGTCATGCGCCTGTTAGCCGCCTTCGTGATGGCCCTGTGCGTAACGGCGTCCGCCCAGCCGTCAACTTCACCCGGCTTGCCGCCGCTGCCCAAGCTGACGAGCCCGCGCCTCTATGTGCTGGATTGCGGCACCATCATTTCCCATGAGCCCGAACGGTTCGGACTGCGCCGGGAAGACGTGTCCGATCCGGATTTCTCCGATCCCTGTTTCCTGGTGATGCATCCCAGGGGTGTGCTGCTGTTCGATACCGGCCTGACCGACGCTCAGGTGGGGCGGCCGATCTACGAGAACAAGAACGGCTATGAAGGCCTGCTGAAAACCACCACCCTGAAAGGCGAGCTGGCCAATATCGGTCTCACACAAGCCATGATCACCTATCTGGCGATTTCCCATTCCCATTGGGACCATGTCGGTAATGCCAACGCCTATGCCGGCTCGACCTGGCTGGCGCGCAAGGCCGAATATGAGGCGATGTTTGGAGCCGGCGCCAACGCCGCGGCGAAAAACAATTATGCCGCCTTGGCCCATGCGAAGATCCAGTATGTCGAGGGCGACCATGACGTGTTCGGTGATGGCAGCGTGGTGTTGCTGTCCACGCCGGGCCATACGCCGGGCCACCAGTCTCTTTACGTAAAACTTACAAACACCGGCGGCGTGGTAGTATCGGGCGACCTGTATCATTACCCGGCCGAGCGGGTGCAGGGCAAAATGCCGGCCCGCGAATATGCCAGCGGCACGCCGCAATCCCGCAAGAAGGTTGACGATTTCCTGGCGCGCAGCCATTCCCAGCTATGGATCGGCCACAGCATCGACTGGTACCGCGATGCGGTGAAAGCGCCCGGCTGGTACGACTAGACTTTTCGCCGGATTGACGAAGTTCCGCGGGGCGATGACAGTAGCATCATGACCGCCTCTGCCAGGAAAATCAGCCAGCTTCGACCCGGCTCACGCCGGACCGGACAGGACAATATCGCCGCCGCGTTGGGCGAGGAAATTCTGTCGGGCGCGCGCAAGCCTGGCGAGCGCATGCCCAGCGACGCCGACATGCACAAGATGTTCGGCGTCTCCCGCGTGGTGACGCGCGAAGTGATCAAGACATTGGCGGCCAAAGGACTGGTCGCATCCAAGATGAAGGTGGGCACCATCGTGCTGGATCCCACCCACTGGAACTGGCTGGACTCCGATGTCCTGTCCTGGCGCGCCAATATGGGCATGGACATGGACTTCCTCGCCCATATCACCGATGTGCGCCGCGCGGTCGAGCCAACGGCCGCGGCGCTGGCCGCGCTCTATGGCACGCGCGCCGATACCGCAAGGCTGCGCGAGGCGATCGCCGCCATGTCCAGCGCCGGCAACAACCGGCGTCAGTTCGCCGAGGCCGATTTGCGCTTTCATCTGGCGGTCAGCACCGCGTCCAAGAATCCCTTCTTCCAGTCTTTCGCCGCCACCATCGAGACGGCGCTGTTTGCGCTGTTGTCGGTCAACGCCCTGACCGACAACAGCCGCCAGCAATCCGAAGCCATTGAGATGCATGTGCGGGTGGCCGATGCCATCGAGCAACGCGATCCGCATATGGCGGCCAAGGCCATGCTGCGCGCGGTGGATGGCGGGCTGAGTCACGCCAAGCGGCGCAAGACGGTTCCTGCAAAATCCTGAGTTTTCCGCGGCTTGCTTTCGTCCCGATTCCTCCTACCATCGCTGCAAAATGAGCCGTGAATAACGGTCGCTCAGGGGACGAAGCGCACGCCATGACATTGCACAAGGACGAACGCGGCCGGCTGGAAGATGTCGGCTTCATGACTTGCATGACCCTGGTCATGCTTGGCAACTATGCCCAGACCGGCCATTTCGGCGGACCGCTGGCCTATACGCCGTTCAATGTCGCCGCCCATCTGATCGGGCCGGAGCGGGGCGGGCTGCGTTACGATTATCGCCGTCCCAAGCATCCCTTCGGCGACAAGTTCATGATGGCGGCGGGCCACAGCGTGCCCACCTGCTATGCGCTTTACATGATCCTGGGCCAGGCGATGGAACGGCGCTTCAAGCTGACCGGCGACAAGCGTTATGCGGTCGATCCCGAAGTGGCGCTGTTGCCGATCGATGCGCTGGGCTTCCGGCGCGGCGCGGGCGCGCTCAAGACATTGTTGTCGGAGCAGGGGCTATCGGACGATCCCCTGTTCGCCCAGGCCCAGGCGCGCGGCATCAAGGCGCTCTCGGGCCATGCCGAAAGCATCGATGTCACCAACGACGTGAATGGCGGTCCTTCGGGCGTCGGCGTCGCCACCGCGGCGGGCAAGGCGGCGTTCTGGGACATGGTGGGCGCGGTAAATGGCCCCAAAGTCATCGCCCTGGAAGGCGAATTCGCCATGACCGAAGGCCATGCCCAGGAATTGAAGACGCAAGCCTTGGCTTTGAAAGTCGGCAAGCGGCTGCGTGTCATCCTGTCGGACAACAATGCCGGTATCGACGATGTGCTGCTGGGCGGCGTCGTGCCGAAGGAGTTCACCGGCTACAAGCTGCATGAGCAATGGACCTCCTATGGCTGGAATGTCCTGACCACTGAGGATGGCAGCGATTACGACCAGATCGTTTCGACTCTGTCGGCGATGGAAAAATCCGACCCCAGCGACAAACGGCCGATGATCGTTATCGCCAAGACCACCAAGGGCTATTGGCCCGCGGCGGCGGGCGGCCAGCTGGGCAGCGTGAAGCAGATCGTCAGCTATGCCAGCCATCCCTATGGCCACAAGATGAACTCCGAATACTTTGTGGCGATGGCGGAATCCTTCGAGCAGCGCTATGGCGTCACCTTCGAAGGCATCCGCAACGGCGCGGTCACGGACCCTAGGGAGCGGCTGGTCCAGTTCAAGACCAATATCGACAAGGTGATGTCGGTGCTCGATAAGAACGGGCTGGGCGACTGGCTGGCCGACCGGCTGGTGGAAATCGGCGATACCATCCGGGACGATCGCAAGATCGGTATCGACAACAAGGCCGATCCTTTCCAGGACGAACGGCTGCGGGTGGCGAACCTGCCGCTGGAGCCGCAGAAGCTGACGGCGAAGAATCCGAGCTCAGGCGCTGAGAAAGAAGTCTCAGTGGCGCTGTTCCGCAAGCCGGGCGAAAGCCTGGGCGCGCGGCGTGCGATTTCCGAGATCATTAAGTGGACCAATTATGTCACCGGCAACCGCTTCATTACCCTGGCGGCAGATCTGTCGGAGTCCATCAATGTCGAGCATGGCAGCCTGTGGGGCCATTATGATCCGGTGACCAATCCGTCCGGTACCCGCGTCAAGGCGGCGATCCAGGAGGCCGGTAATGTCGCCACCGCCATCGGCCTGGTCAGCCAGAGCGCCAGTGTCGATCCGGACAAATTCGCCGGCGTCTGGGCGCTGTCGGGTACCTATGGCGCCTTCACGCCCCTGATGTACACACCGGCGCGGGTGTGGAGCCAGCAGAACCAGGACAGCCGCTTCCGCATGGGGGTGCTGCACATCCTGGCCGGCCATTCGGGACCGGAGACCGCTGCCGATGGGCGCACCCATTTTGGCATCTTCGCCACCCAGGTGTGGCGCCTGTTCCCGCGCGGGCAGGTGATCCATCTCAATTTCTGGGATTACAACGACGTGGCCCCGGGCTATTTCGCCGCCGCCGAGATCGCGGCGCGCGATCCCAGGGTCGGCATCATCGTCATCGAGGTGGCGCGGCCCGACAATCCGGTGGCCGACCGCGAGGCATTCGCCGACAAGGACATCAAGGCAGCGGCCAAGGGGTTTTATCTGATCCGCGATTTCGCCACCGGCAAACCGCGCCACGGCACGGTGATCGCGCAAGGCGCATCCTCGACCGTCAATCTGGTGAAGATTTTGCCCCGGCTTGACGCAGCCGGCATCAATGTGAAGATCATCTCCACCGTCAGTGAGGAACTGTTCGACCGCCAGCCCCAGGCTTATCGCGACGCGGTGCTGTCGCAGGCGGACCTGTATGACGCGATGGTCGTCAGCACCGGAACGCGCCGGGTGATGCCGGTAAAGAATCTGGGGCCTTTGACCGACGAATATTCGCTGACCTCGGACTGGGACAATCAGTGGCTGACGGGCGGGCTGGAGGGCGAAGTGATCGCCGAGGCCCATCTGGATCCGGAGACGATCTTCGCCAGCATCCAGCGCTTTGCCGCCGACCGCGACAAGCGACTATCAGGACAGGCCGCGGCGCTAAAATCTTCGTAATCAAAAAAACGGCCGCCCGCACTTTCGTCCGGGCGGCCAGTTAACGCGTTCGTTAGGGGAAAACCCACGAACGCGAGGCCCACCGCGAAAGGGCGGCGAGCCAGGAACAGAATGATTAGTAGATATTTTACAAAAAAATGGCGCTTGTGTGACGGCGCACTGTATTCAGTGCTTTTGCAGCGCGGCAAAATATACCAAAAACGAATCGTCCTGCTTGAAAAGTACCGAAGATATTTTGTGTGCGCCGCAATATAAGCGCCAGATTTACAAAGCTTTCTGCGACCCTATAAATAGCTTTGCTGCGGTCGCAGGGGAGCGCGGCACTCCATCGTACAGGGACGCGCCCGCATGCTCAAACCGGCTTTATCGTTTTCGCTCGCCCTGCTGGTCATCGCCGCACCGGCCTTGATGGCCATGCCGGTTCGGGCTGCCGACTACCAGGCGAACCTGGGTCCCATGCCGCTCGACGATGAAACCAAGGCGGTCATTGCGGGCAGGGGCGAGGCCACTGCCAGCTATGACGGCAAGACCCTGACCCTGAAGGGCAGCTTCCGCGGCTTGCCGTCCAACGCCACCGAGGCGCACCTGTTCCTCAGTCCGGCCACCGGCGTCCCGGGCAAACAGGTGCTGGACCTGGAGGTTAGCAAATCCACCAGCGGCACCATCTCGGCCAGCACCGCGCTGACCAGCGCGCAGGCGACCGCGCTGCGCACAGGCAAGCTCTATATCCAGATCAACAGCGAGAAGGCTCCGACCACCTATGAATGGGGGCCCAAGGGCACTTTGTGGGGCTGGATTTTGCCCGCCCATGAAACGGTCGGTCAGAACGTGCCGCAGCAGGACCACTGGTTCATTCCCCAACTCGATACGCCGTCGCGCTAAGCAGAAAGACTTGCAATGAAGAAGATCGGCACTCTTTTGGGCGCGGCTGCTTTGAGCCTTGGCGCTGTTGCGGTGTTTGGACCCGTGGCATTCGGACAGCAAGGCCGCATCGGTCCTTTCACCGCGGCGCAGATGAATGACGGCCGCACCGCCTATGGCGCCAATTGCGCCATGTGCCACCAGGCCAATATGAGCGGCGGCAATGATGCGTTGCCGCTGGCCGGCAAGGCCTTCATGGGCGCCTGGAGCAAGCGCACCACCGCCGATCTCTATAACAAGATCCATACTTCCATGCCGCTGGGCCGCGGTGGCAGCCTGAGCGAAAAGCAGTATACCGACATCACCGCCTATATCCTGCACGGCAACGGCGCCAATCCCGGCAGCACCGTTCTCACGCCCACGACTGCCGTCAATATCGCCAGCTTCGCCACCGGCCTTGTGCCGCCGGACGTGGCGCGGGGCGCTGCGGGCCGCGCCCCTGTCGCCACCGTGGCACCGATCAAGCTTGGCCAGATTCTGGAAGGCAATATTCAGAATTACGAGCCCGTGACGGATGCGATGCTGCGCAGCCCGCCGGAAAGCGACTGGCTGATGTTCCGCCGCAACTACCAGGGCTGGAGCGACACGCCGCTCAAGCAGATCGACACTGAAAACGTGTCGAACCTGCAGCTGAAATGGACCTGGATGCTGCCCGAAGGCGGCACCACCGAGATCACACCCATTGTTCACAACGGCGTCATGTATATCTCGGGCAGCAGCAACACCGTCCAGGCGCTGAACGCCAAGACCGGAGAGATGCTCTGGGAAAACCGCCTGGGTCCGGCCGTGACCCATCACGGTCCCGGCGACTCCACGGTGGAGACGCGCAGCTTGGCGCTGTACGGCAACAACGTCTATGTCGCCACGCCCCAGGCGGTGATCTATGCGCTGGATGCGCGCACCGGCAAGACGGTGTGGAAGACCAACCAGGTCGACAATCCGGCGGTGAAGGGCAACAACACCGGCGGCGTGATGGCCATCAAGGGCAAGATCCTTACCGGGCTCAATCATTGCGGCAGCGCCGGTGGCCCCGATCATTGCCAGGTCACGGCGTTGGACGCCCAGACCGGCAAGGTGGTGTGGCGCTTCCTGACCACGGCGCTGAAAGGCCAGCCCGGTGGTGACAGCTGGGGCAAGCTTTCCGACAATGAACGCCAGGGCGCTGATACCTGGATCGCTGGCACTTACGATCCCGAATTGAACACGACCTATTGGGGCACGGCCCAGGCCAAGCCGTGGCGGCGCGACTTGCGCGGCTCCGGGGCAGGGGCCACCGATTATGCCAACTCGACGGTTGCGCTGGATCCCGACACCGGTAAGCTGAAATGGTGGTTCAACCATGCGCCGGGTGAATCGCTCGACCTGGACGAAGTGTTCGAGCGCGTGCTGATCGATCATGGCGACCAGAAGACGCTGATGACCATCGGCAAGGCCGGCATCCTGTGGAAGCTGGACCGCGTCACCGGCAAGTTCATCGCCGCCAAGGAGACTGTGTTCCAGAACGTCTTCACCAGCATCGACAAGAACGGCAAACCGACCTACCGCAAGGACATTATCGACCAGAAGGTTGACCAGTGGCTGTCATCCTGCCCCGGCCCGGAAGGCGGCCATGACTGGCAAGCCACCAGCTACAACAAGGCCAACGACATCATCATTCTGCCGCTGTCGCAGAGCTGCGTGATGATGCTGGGCAATGGCAGCCAGGCGTATTTCGAGATGCCGGGCAGCGATGGCAATATGGGCCGGCTGTCGGCCTATCGCACCGCCGATATGAAGCCGCTCTGGTCGTTCCAGCAGCGTGCCCCGTTCCTGACCGCCGTGTTGTCCACCGCGGGCGGCGTTGCCTTTGTCGGTGACTTTGACCGTGTGTTCCGCGCGGTGGACGTCAAGACCGGCAAGACGCTTTGGACCTCGCGCTTGGGCACCACGGTCAAGGGCTATCCCGTTAGCTACAGCGTTGACGGCAAGCAGTATATCGCCGTGACCACAGGCCTTGGCGGCGGCAGCCCGGAAGCGAAGCCCTCCACCATGCTGACCGAAGTGCATCGCCCGCTCTACGGCCAGGCGGTCTATGTCTTCGCTCTGCCGGACGCGCCGAAATAGATGGCGGCGCGCCCGCATCGGGAGTTTGAGCCGGACGTTGTGATCGTGGGATCGGGCGCCGGCGGCGGCATGGCCGCTTATGTCCTGACGCGTGCCGGCATCAAGACGCTCGTTCTGGAAGCAGGGCGCGATTACGACCCGGTTTCCGACAGCGCCATGTTGAAATGGAACCATGAAGCGCCGCTGCGCGCCGCGCCGACGCCGGAAAAGGATTTCGGCTATTACGACGCCACCGTGAATGGCGGCTGGAGCGTACCGGGCGAGCCCTATACCAGCGCGCCGGGCTCGACCTTCCGCTGGTGGCGTTCGCGCATGCTGGGCGGGCGCACCAATCACTGGGGCCGCCATTCGCCGCGCTTCGGCCCCTATGACTTCAAGCCTTTCAGCCGGGACGGGCTGGGCATGGACTGGCCGGTGTCTTACGACGAGATAGCGCCCTGGTATGACCGCACCGAAAAGCTGGTCGGCGTCATCGGTACGAACGAGGGACTGGAGAATCATCCCAGTTCTTCGCCCGGTGTGTTGTTGCCGTCACCAAAGCCGCGCGCCACCGAGTTGATGATCCGGGCGGCGGCCAACGATCTGGGAATTCCCTGCATTCCGTCCCATTACGCCGTGCTTTCGCGTGGCATCGATCACCCGCATGCGCCGCGCGAAGCCTGTTTCAACGCCAGCCCTTGCGGCCGCGGCTGCGGTATCGGCGCGGCGTTCCAGACCACCACATCGCTGCTGCCGATGGCGATGGGAACGGGCAAGCTGCGCATCACCACCAACGCCACTGTCAGCCGGGTTCTGACCGACGAACGGGGCAGGGCGAAGGGCGTCGAATATTTCGACAAGGACGGAAAATCACATTTTGTGAAAGCCCGTGTGGTGGTTCTGGCGGCCAGCGCCTGCGACACCGCCAAGATACTGCTCAATTCCAAAGATGGCGGGCTGGCAAATTCCAGCGGCGAGGTGGGCAAGAATTTGCTCGACACCACCGGCACCAATGTCGCCGGCCACATTCCCGCGCTGGAAGGGCGGCCGCGTTACAATGAAGACGGCATGGATGTGGCCCATCTCTACATCCCGTTCTGGCTCTACAAGGAACAGGCGGCGGGCAAGCTCGATTTCCCGCGCGGCTATCACTACGAGATCGGCGGCCGTTTCGGCATGCCCGGCGCTGGACTGCCATTGGGCGGGATGGAAGACGGCTATGGCCTGCCCTTGAAAGAAGACGCGCGGCGCTATTACGGCGCCCAGCTCTCCTACACCGTGCGCGGCGAGATGATCCCCAACAAGGACAGCTATTGCGAGCTGGACCCGGTGGTGAAGGACAAGTACGGCATGCCCGTGCTGCGCTTCCACTGGAAGTGGTCGCAGCACGAGATCCGCCAGATCGCCCACGGCATCAAGACTGCGAAAGAGATGATCCACCGGCTGGGCGGCACCGTCACGACGCCCGACCTGCCGCCGGAAAAGGCCATTGCCGATGGCGGCTTCATCATCCATGAGCTGGGCACCACGCGCATGGGCGACAAGGCCTCCAATTCGGTCACCGACAGTTTCGGCAAAAGCTGGGACATCGAAAATCTGGTGATCACGGACGGCAGTGTGTTCACGTCGAACGCGCACAAGAACCCGACCTTGACCATTCTGGCGCTGGCGATGCGCAGCAGCGCCCATCTGGCGCAGCGGATGAAGAAGGGGGATATATGAGCGAGATTTCCCGCCGCGTGACCCTGGCCTGGTTCGCCGCTGCCTCCACCGGTCCACTGGTGCTGGAAGGCTGCGCCGCGCCCGCGCCCATGCCGCCCGCGCCGCCGCCGCCCACCACGCCCGCTTCGCTTTGGAAAGACCTGACTCCGGCGCCGGTCACCGCGCCCGGCTATGGCTATGATCCCGATCTCAACAAGCCGGTCATTCCCTGGCCCTTGACCCTGGAGCCGCAGCAGCGCGAAGCCTTGCGCATCGCCGCCGACCTTATGCTGCCGGCCGATGCCCATTCGCCGTCCGGCGCGGCGTTGCATCTGGACGCCTTCCTGGATGAATGGGTCAGCGCGCCTTATCCACTGCAACAGGCCGACCGGCGCCTGATCCTGTCAGGCCTGGCCTGGATGGATGCCGAGAGCAACCAGCGCTTCCATGTGAACTTCGCCCAGGCCAGCGATGCCCAAAGGCGCGAAATCTTCGATCTGGTCGCTTTCCGGGCGAGGGTGACGCCGGACTACCGGCGTCCGGCGCAATTCTTCGTCCGCCTGCGTGCCCTGATGCTGGGCGGCTTCTACTCCCAGCCCGAAGGCATCGCCGACATCGGCTACAAGGGCAACAATCCGGTGCCCGGCATGTATCCGGGACCGACGCCGGAAGCGCTGGCGCATCTCAACGCTGCGCTGACCAAGCTGGGGCTGAAGCCCGTCAAGATTTAAGGCGGCGAATCCAGATATTGCGGAACGAGACATGGCTGTCGGGATTGCCATGATCCTGCAGCGCCAGCGGCAGTTCGGCGGCGTGCGGCGTATAGCTCGCCACCTTGCCATGCACCGTGGCCCCGATCAGCACCGTGTTGTCCTGCACCAGCACGCCGTTCAGCATCACCGTCATGCGCGCGGGCTCGGTCACCGTGGCGCCGGAAAATCGCGGCGCATGGAACACGATGTCATAGCACTGCCACACCCCTTGCGGCCGGCCGGCATTCACCAGCGGCGGGCTTTGGGTATAGATCGCGCCCACCATGCCGTCGGGATAGGTCTGGTTGTTGGTGCCATCCAGGATCTGCACTTCATACAGGCCCATGGGGAAGACGCCGCTGTTGCCGTGATATTGCGGGTTCAGCGGCGGGTTGGGCTGGGCGGGCTCGCGGAACTCGACATGGATCTGGGAGTCGCCATAGGACTGTTTGGTCTTGAGGAAGTTGTAGACCCGCGCCCCGGTGGTCACGACGCCGTCCTTCAAGGTCCATTCCTCGAAATGATCGCCGGTCCATTTGGACAGGTCCTTGCCGTCGAACAGCACATCGGCGTCGCCGGGCACGGCGGTGGAACAGGCGGTGCCGGTTTCCACCTTGGGCGGCTGGGGGCGGCGGATGTCATCAGCCCGCCACTGGGAATTGGGCATCTGGGGACCGGCCAGGGTCAGGGAGGCCAGCTTGGGGTCGGTCAGCCACTTCGCCCAGTCCGGGTGCTGGGCCATGATCTGCTTCAGCTCGGCCTGGTCCACGACCCCCGTCTGGCTGATGGCGGGCAGGACCAGCCCGCAAGCGGCGGCAACACCCAAGGCGATGCGATATGTGTTTTTCATTATTGTCTCCCCGAACGGCGCAGAGGGTATCCCAGATTTGCCATTCGCAAAGGGGTGTGCCGCAGCCTTGCCGCGTTAATGCATGGTCGTAGAGTGCGTCAATAATCCACTGATATTACAGAAGAATACTGGCTGATTTTTGACCGCATGCGGACAATCGGGTTTGACCCGTTCCCTTCCGTCCGACACACTGGCGCAAACAGGGGTAGTCACCAGACACATGACCATCGGAGCCCATCGAATCGCCATCGATGTGGGCGGCACATTCACGGATTTGGTCGTGTCCGCATCGGACGGTTCGGCCCGTACCCTGAAGCTGTTATCCACCCCGGACGACTATTCCCGCGCCATCGCCGACGGGCTGGCCCGTCTGTTCGAGGACGGCGCCATCGACCCGGCCGCCGTGGGCAGTCTGGTCCATGCCTTTACCGTGGCGACCAACGCGCTTCTGACCGGCAAGGGCGCCAAGGTGGCGCTGCTGACCACGGCGGGCTTCCGCGACGTGCTGGAGATCGCCCGCCTGCGCATGCCCCAGCTCTACAACATGGACTGGGACAAGCCCCGGCCGCTGGTGCCGCGGCGCCTGCGCTTCGAGATCGAGGAACGCATGGGCGCGGATGGTGCGGTGGTGGCACCGCTGAATCCGGCTTCGGTGATCGCCGCGCTGGAAAAGATGCGCGGCCAGGATGTGGATTCGGTGGCGATCTGCCTGCTGCATTCCTATCTCAACCCCGCCCATGAGCGCGCCGTCATGGCACTGGTGCGCCAGCATGCTCCCGGTCTGTCGATTTCGGCCTCCCACCAGGTGATGCCGGAAATCCGCGAATATGAACGCACCAGCACCACGGTGGTGAACGCCTTTGTGAAGCCGGTGGTGGATACCTATCTGGCCTCGGTGGAAGAGGGCATTGCCGGCATCGGCATCCGCGCTCCGCTGATGGTGATGCAGTCCTCCGGCGGCATCGCCAAGGCCGACATCGCGCGAGCCTTTCCCGCCCGCTGCGTGGAATCCGGACCAGCCGCCGGCGCCATCGGCGCGGCGGCGCTGGGCGAAATATTGGGCGAGGCCAACATCATCGCCTTCGACATGGGCGGCACCACCGCCAAGGCCTGTCTGATCGAAGGCGGTGAGCCGCGGCTGACCGACGAGATGGAAGTGGGAGCCGGCATCAATGCCGGGCAACGTCTGTTGGGCGGCGGCGGCTATCTGGTGCGCTCACCCACCATCGACCTGGCCGAAATCGGCGCAGGCGGCGGCAGCCTGGCCTGGATCGACAAGGGCGGCGCACTGCGCGTCGGTCCCGAAAGCGCCGGCGCCGCGCCTGGCCCGGCCTGTTATGCGCTGGGCGGCACGCGCCCCACCGTCACCGACGCCAATGTGGTGCTGGGTTTCCTGAACCCCGCACATCTGCTGGACGGTGACATGCCCATCAGCATCGATGCGGCCAAGGCGGCGATCCATGAGCATGTTGCCGGGCCGCTGGGCCTGGATCTGCACGAAGCGGCCTGGGGCATTCATGCCGTGGCCGACGCTGCCATGACCCGCGCCATCCAGTCGGTGTCCAGCGAGATCGGCCGCGCGCCCGGCGACTTCGCCATGGTGGCGTTCGGCGGCAATGGCGCGGTGCATGGCGCCACCCTGGCCGCCCATGCCGGTATTTCGGAAATCATCATCCCGCCGGCGTCTGGCGTGTTCAGCGCGCTGGGCCTGTTGTTCGCGCGTATCCAGCACCGGCTGGTGGCGGTGTGCTGGTACGACATCGACAAGGCCGATTGTGCGGTCCTGAATGACCGCGCGGAAAAACTGTTCGAAGAGGCCGCCGCCATGATGGCGGGCGAGGGCGTGGCGCTGGACAAGAGCGAACTGCAATTCACCCTGGACCTGCGTTATGCCGGCCAGAGTTCGGAACTGGGTATCGCCGTCAAGGAAAGGGTTCTCACCCCTGCCGTGCTGGCGGCCGCCGCGGCGCAATTCCATGTCGAGCATGACCGCACCTATGGCTATTGCAACCCCACCGAGCGGGTGCAGATCGTCAATCTGCGCCTGCGAGCCCGCAGCCTGGAGCGCTGGGATCATGTGCCATCGCCGTCGGCATTGAAGCGCAAGCCTGTTGCCGCATCGGTGGAGCGGCCGGTCTATTTCGGCCCGCAGGCGGGATGGGTGACCACCAAAGTGATCCGCCGCAACGATCTGACTCAGACTCCGCAACCCGGCCCGCTGATCGTGGAAGAGTATGACACCACCATCATCGTGCCGCCGGACGCCCAGGTTCACGCAATTGCCGGAACGGTGCGCATCCGTCTGAATGGAAAAGCCTGATGGCAATGGACGCGATCCGCCTGGAATTGATGAAGAACGCCTTCGCGGCCATTGCGGACGAAATGGCGGCCACCGTCATCCGCACCGCCCGGTCCTCGGTCATCAAGGAGGCGATGGATTTTTCCACCGGCCTGCTCGACCCGCAGGGCAACCTGGTGGCCCAGGGCCTGTGCCTGCCGGTGCATATGGGATCTTTCCCGCCGACCCTGAGCACGGTGCTGGAGAAGTTCGCCGGACAGATTCATCCCGGCGACGTTTTCGCGCTGAACGATCCCTATCTCGGCAATGGCTTGCACCTGCCGGACATCTTTGTTTTCAAGCCGATTTTCTTCGAAGGCCGCTTGCTCGCCTATGCCGCCGCCATCGGTCACCAGACCGATATCGGCGGGCGCGTCGCCGGCGGCAATGCCTGCGACAATACCGAGATCTTCCAGGAAGGCCTGCGCATTCCGCCCTTGCGCATCATCGCCCAGGGCAAGCCGGACGACACCTTCTTCGATATCCTTCGCCTGAATGTGCGCGTACCCGACACCGTGATCGGCGACGTGCAGGCGACCATCGCCGCCTGTACACGGGGCGAACGTGCCCTGATCGCGCTGGCGGCCAAGCATGGCGCTGACGCGATCGTCGCGGACATGGCGAACCTTCTGGATTATTCCGAAGCCCTGACCCGCGCCGAGCTTGCGGCGTTCCCCGACGGCACCTGGGAGTTCGAGGATTTCCTGGATGATGACGGTTTTAGCGAAGATGCCATCCGCATCTTCGCCAAAGTCATCAAGAAGGGCAGCGACATCACGGTGGACTTCACCGGCACCTCGCCCCAGGTGAAGGGTTCGATCAACCTGCCCATCGCCATGACCCAATCCTGCGTCTATGCCTGCTTGCGCTCGGTGATGGATCCGGGCCTTCCCACCAATTCGGGCTTCATGCGGCCGATCACGGTGATCGCGCAAGCCGGCTCCATCGCCAATCCGACATCGCCGGCGCCGGTCGCGGCGCGCGGGCTCACCTCGATGCGCGTGACCGAAGCCATCTGGGGCGCCTTGGCTCGCATGTTGCCGGATAAAGTGTTCGCTTGCGGCGCGCAGGGCGATTTCGGCGTCACTATCGCCGGTTATCGCGCCGAGGGGCGACCTTTCGTGTTGCTGGAATTCCTGTTCGGTACCTGGGGCGGGCGGCCCAACAAGGACGCCATCGATGCCCTGTCGTCGCTTGCGGTGAATTATTCCAACACGCCGGTGGAGATCGTGGAGCGCGAACAGCCCATCCGCATCGAGGAATATGGCTTCCGCCAGGATAGCTGCGGCGCCGGCAAATATCGCGGCGGTCTTGGCATGGTGCGCGAATACCGCCTGACGGGTGTGGACGAGGCGGTGCTGCAGGTTCGCAGCGACCGCCAGAAGTTCCAGCCCTATGGGCTGAAGGGCGGCAATCCCGGCGCCAATGCCGGCAATGTCTTCCACGACGCGGACGGCAAGCGCAGCGCCCTGCCGGGCAAGTTCATGCGCACCTTCAAGCGGGGCGAGACCTATCGCGCCGAGCTGGCCGGCGGCGGGGGCTGGGGCGATGCCTATGCCCGCAGCCCCGAACTGGTGTGGCGGGACGTGCTGGACGAGAAGGTCTCGCGCGAAAGTGCCGCCCGCGATTACGGCGTGTCGATCACTGCCGATGGCGCACTGGATATGGCGGGCACCGAACGCTTGCGCCTGGCGCGGAGAGCCGCGGAGTGAGAATTTTAAAGTGAACCTGGACAGCATCGATACCCCGGCGCTGCTGCTGGACCTGGACAAGATGGAAGCCAATATCGCCTTCATCTCGGGGCGCTGCCGCGACCATGGCGTGAACTGGCGGCCGCATTTCAAGAGCCACAAGACCACCCAGATTGCGAAGAAGCAGATCGCTGCTGGCGCCATCGGCGTCACCTGCGCCAAGCTGGGCGAGGCCGAAGTCCTGGCTGATGCCGGCATCACCGATATCCTGATTGCCAACCAGATCGTGGGACCGCTGAAGATCGCGCGGCTGATGAAATTGCTGGATCGTGCCGACGTCATCGTCTCGGTGGACAGCAAAGAGAATGTCGCGGAATTGGCGGCGGGCGGCAAAAAACTGCGGGTGGTGATCGAGGTCAATACCGGCATGAACCGGGCAGGGGTTGAGCCGGGCGCGCCTGTCGTGGCGTTGGCCAACGAAATCGCGCGCTATCCCAACCTGCGCTTTTGCGGGGTGATGAGCTGGGAAGTGCATGCCGCCGCCATTGCCGATCAAGCGCTCAAGGAAAAGACCACGGCAGAGGCCATCGGCCTGCTGACCGCCAGCGCGGATGCCTGCCGTGCGGCAGGACATGATGTATCGATCGTCAGTGCCGGTGGTACCGGCACCTTGCTTTATTGCATGCAGCAACCGGGTGTCACCGAAGTGCAGATCGGCGGCGCCATTTTTAATGACGAACATTACCGCCTGCATTTCGGCGTCGCCCTGCCGCAATCGCTGACCATCCTGACCACGGTCACCAGCCGCCCCAATCCCACCCGCGTGGTGGTGGATACCGGCCGCAAGGCCATGAGCTGGGACGCGGGGATGCCGCGTGCGCTGGACGTGCCTCCGGTGGCATCGCTGAAACTGTCAGCGGAGCATGCCCAGCTGGAACTGGAAGCGCCCAGCGCAACGCCCAAAATCGGCGACCGGATCCAGTTCGTGCCGGGCTACACCGACACCACCATTCACCTGCATGAAGATATCGTCGCCCTGCGCAGTGGCAAGATCGAAGCGGTGTGGAAGGTCACCGCGCGCGGCAAGATCAAGTAGCGATGATGCCTGCGCTTTTGCGCTTTTCTATCCATCTCATAGTTCATTAACCGCATTTTTCGCGGCGGGGCCACGCAGGCTCTACATGGAAAAGTTCCGTGGGTACGGAACCCTACATTCGAATTTAAGGGTTCCATCTCATACTGACTCGCATCCTGAAGTTGCAAAAAGCAACAGGGATGTGGGGGCCGATGACATGACCGTGACAGCGCAAAAGGCGCCGGATCTGGCGCAGGATCAGCGAGACGAAGCACGCTTGAAGCTTCGCCTGGAAGGCAGGCTTTTCCTGCCGGCCGAAGACTCCGCCTTCGATTGCATTATCCTGGACATGTCCGCCAGCGGAGCCGGACTCTATTGCGCCGAACCGCCACCGCTGAACAGCTTTGTCGTCCTGTATGTGAACGGCTTTGGCCGCTTCGAAGGTGTCACCACCCGCTATGCGAAGGGCGAGCTGGGCCTGCGCTTTGTCTGCGATGACGCCAGGCGCAAGCGCCTGGAAGAGGATCTGGGCAATTATGTGAAGGACGGCATGCCGGGCATCACCCGCTTGCGCCGTTTCCAGCGCAGCACGCCGCGCGCGCCTATCGACCATTTCATCCGCACCGATGGCAGCGTCGTGCCGTGCGAACTGCTCAACATTTCCCTCCAGGGTGTGTCGCTGCGGACCAGGGTGCATCCGCCGATCGGCGAAGTCATCGAGCTGGGTGCGACCAGGGCCTGGGTGATCCGTCATTTCGACGATTGTATCGGCGTCCAGTTCCTGCAGCTTCCGATTCCCGGCGCATCTGAGGGCTGCTGACCGTTCCGTCCGCTGTCTGAGCGCGTTGGCCGGCATGGCCGCCTGGCCGCCGGGACCGGAGTCGGAAATCCTGCGCATCTGTGCTAACCCTGCGCCCTGGGGTTCATCAACCGCGGGGCAACATGCGGATACTTTCCTTTCTTCTTCTCCTGGCGACCGGGCTCGGCTTGGCTTTGCCGGGTCTGTATCTGGCCTGGCTGGGCGGCTCGTTTTATTACGCTGTCGCCGGCGTTCTGATCCTGGTCTCGGCGGTGATGGTGCTGCGGGATAACCCGGCCGGCACCACACTATTCTGGCTGGTTTTCCTGGGCAGCATCGGCTGGTCCTTGTGGGAAGTGGGACTGGATGGCTGGGCCCTGATGCCGCGCCTGGTGTTCTTAGGCGTAGCCGCCCTTTGGCTGTTGATGTTGGGGCAGGGCGCCCGGCGGGTGGCGCTGGCCGGCTTTGTGCTGGTGGCAGTTATCGCCATCGCGATTGCCGTGACCGCGCACGATCCTGCGCCCGCCGCCGAAATCGCCGCGGTGACGCCCACCGCACAGAATGGCGAATGGACCCATTACGGCAGCAGCCAGAAAGGCACGCGCTATTCGCCGCTGGCCCAGATCACGCCCGCCAATGCCGCCAACCTGGAAGAGGCCTGGACCTATCATGCGGGCCTTGATGCGCCCGACAGCCATTCCGCCCACCAGATGGAAACCACGCCCCTGATGGTGGACGGCATGCTGTATGGCTGCACGCCGCACAGCGCGATTTTCGCGCTGGACCCGGTGACCGGCAAGCAGCTGTGGCGTCACAACACCAAGATCGATATGTCCGCCGGCGGCCGCGGTGTCTGCCGCGGCGTCAGCTTCTTCCGCGCCCCCACAGGCGTCAGCGAATGCCCCACGCGCATTCTTCTGGGCACGGTCGACAACAAGCTGATCGCGGTCGATGCCAAAACGGGCGAAACCTGCCACGGCTTCGGCAAGGACGGTTCGGTCGATCTGTCCGAGGGCATGGGATTGGAGCCCGCCACGCGCGGCTGGACCAATCCGACTTCGCCGCCGGCCATCGTGCACGGCACGGTCGTGATCGGAGCTTATATCATCGACAACGCCTCCACCCGCGTGCCGCCCGGTGTCATCCGTGGTTATGACGCGGTGACCGGGGTTCTGAAATGGGCCTTCGATCCGGGCAAGCCGGATCAGCACGCTCCGCTGGCGCCGGGTCAGACCTATACGCCGTCCACCCCCAACAGCTGGACCGCCTTCAGCGGCGACGAAGCGCTGGGCCTGGTCTATGTACCCATGGGCAATGGCAGCCCGGATTACTGGGGCTTGCAGCGCACGCCGGAAAATGACCGGTTCTCGGTCGCGGTGGTGGCGCTGGAAGCCGATACCGGCGTGGTGCGCTGGGTGTTCCAGGCGGTGCATCACGATCTTTGGGACTATGACCTGGCGGCCCAGCCGGTGCTGGCGGATTTCCCGACAGCGAGCGGCAACGTTCCCGCCCTGATCCAGCCGACCAAGACCGGACAGTTGTTTGTGCTGGACCGCCGCACCGGCAAGCCGCTGACCAAGGTCGAAGAGAAGCCCGTTCCGGCCTCTACCATTCCGGGCGAGCGCTGGTCGCATACCCAACCCTATTCGACCGGGATGCCCAGCTTCATCGGCAATGACCTGACCGAAAAGGACATGTGGGGCGTCACGCCCTTCGACCAGCTCTATTGCCGCATCCGCTTCCGCCAGGCGACCTATGACGGCATGTTCACGCCGCTGCGCTTCGGATCGTCGGTGCGTACGCCCGGCGAATTGGGCGGCATCGATTGGGGCAGCGTGTCGGTGGATGAGGGCCGGGGCGTCGTGGTCGTCAATTCCAACCTGATGGCGGACTGGGACGAGTTGATCTCGCGCGAGCAGGCCGACCGCGAACATCTGTTCACCACCCGCGATCCGCGCAGCAAGAACGCACCCAAATCGCCCTATCGCGGCGCGGCAATGGAAGGCACGCCCTATGGCCTGCACTTTGACGGCTTCCTGACGCCCTTGGGGATTCCCTGCCAGCGGCCGCCTTACGGCTATCTGGCGGCGGTGGACCTGAAAACCCAGAAGCTGCTGTGGCAGCATCCGCTGGGCAATGCCGCCAACAGCGGGCCGTTCGGCGTGGCGCTGGGCCTGCCGATCCGGCTGGGGACGCCCAATATCGGCGGCTCCATCGTCACCGGCGGCGGGGTGATCTTCATCGGCGCCACCCAGGACAAGTATTTCCGCGCCGTGGACGAGGCGACCGGCAAGGTGCTGTGGGAAACCAGGCTTCCTGCCGGCGGCCATGCCACGCCCATGACCTATCTGGGGCGGGACGGAAAGCAGTATGTCCTGATCAACGCGGGTGGTGCGTCAGGATTTGGCACCGGAAATGGCGACGGATTCATTGCCTACCGGCTCAAGTCGTAGGCAAACTTCTGCTGGGATAAACTGGGGCCGTCCATGACTCGCAACCTGATTGTGCTGGCGACTTTGCTGTGCCTGGGCGGTATCGCCGGCGCCGCGGCGCCCGTGCCGCCCTTGAAGGTGGCTGGGCCGATATCGGTGACGGTGGACGAGGGCACCTCCATGTCGGTGTCGGTCTCGCCGGACGGCCGGATGCTAGCCATGGACCTGCAAGGCAGCATCTGGGTGCTGCCCGCCAGCGGCGGAACGGCCAGGCGCATCACAGACGTGTTCAATGATGCGCGCCAGCCGATGTGGTCGCCGGACGGCAAGACCATCGCCTTCTTCGCCTATCGTGATGGCGGTTATGACCTGTGGGCAATCAATCCCGATGGGTCGAACCAGCACCAGTTGACCCAGGGCGCTTTTGACGACCGCGAGCCGGTCTACAGCCATGACGGCACAAAGATTGCGTTCTCGTCCGACCGCGGGAGCCCGCTGGGCAGCGACATCAACATCTTCGTGCTGGATTTGAAGAGCGGTGCGATTCGGCAGGTTACGCGTAATCCGGCCGAAGACACGATGCCCAGCTGGTCGCCCGATGACCGGCAGATTTCCTTTGTCTCAACCCGTGACAATGGCAAGGGCGTCTATGCGGTGGATTCCACCGGCGGCGAGGAACGCCGGCTGGTGACCACCACCGCGCGGATTGATGCGGCAAGCTGGGGCGGCGAGGTGGTCGCGCACGCCGTGGACGGCGCCAAGGGCTGGCTGGAGGTGGGTGGCCGCAACATCACCGGCGACGAGCATGTTTTCCCGTTCCGGCCCAGCTTCCTGTCGCGCAATGAATTCTTCTACGTCTCGGACGGCAAAATTCGCAAGCGCGACCTGAGCGGCAACGTCCAGACCATCCCCTTCACCGCCACGCTGGAGGTCACGCCGGTCAACGGAACCTACATCCGCAAGAAGCGCGACTTCACCAGCCAGACGCCGCGCAAGGCGCTGGGCATCGTACGGCCCATGCTGTCACCCGACGGCAAGTCCATCGCCTTCACCGCGCTGAGCGACATCTATGTGATGCCGGTGACGGGCGGGGCGCCAAAGAATCTGACTCATGATGCCGCCTTTGACACCGATCCGGCCTGGTCGCCGGACGGCAACTGGCTGGTCTATACCTCCGACAAGGCGGGCGGGTTGCTGCAGCTTTGGCTGCGCGACATGCGCAATGGGACCGAGCGCCAGATCACGCATCTCTCCACCCAGCCGATTTCGCCCACCTTCTCGCCGGACGGCAAGCGCATCGCCTATCTGGATGTAGACGGCATGTGGCGGCGGTCCAGCATCGCGGTGCTGGATGTCGCAAGCGGCAACATCACCAAAATCCATGATTCCATCTTCGCGCCCGGCGCGCCCACCTGGTCGGCGGATGGCAAGCGGGTGATGGTGGCGATGGTTTCGCCCTATTCTGCCAAGTACCGTGAAGGCACCAACCAGCTTCTGTCCATGTCGTCGGAAGGCCCCGCCACGGCCAGCGACGACAAATGGTATGCGCCGGTGCCCAATCTTTCCATCGATAGCCGCGGCTGGAACGGCCCGGTCTGGTCGCCGAACGGCACCCGCATGCTGGCCGTGTATGAAGGTTATCTGTCGGTGTTCCCAGTGTCGGCGGCGGGCGAGCCGCTGGGCGCACCGCGCCGTATCACCACCGAGATCGCCTATGCGCCCAGTTGGGCCGGCGACAGCCGCCACATTCTCTACCAGTCCAACGACAAGCTGCGGCTTCTGGACAGCGAAACCGGTGACGTCCATACCGTGCCGCTGAACCTGAGCTATCACGTCAATGTGCCCAAGACGCACATGATCGTGCATGTCGGCAAGCTGGTGGATGGCGTTTCCAAAACCGCGCGCAACGACATCGACATCGCGATCGACGGCAATCGCATCACCGCTGTCGCGCCGCATGTGAAAGGACGCGCGACCATCGAGGCGCCGCAGCTGACCGCCATGCCGGGGCTGATCGATTTCCACACCCACCGCCAAAGCGACTCCGGCGAACAGCAGGGCCGCGAATTCCTGGCCTATGGCGTGACCACCATCCGCAGTCCCGGCGGGTTGCCCTATGAAGCGGTGGAAGACCGCGAGGCATCGGACGCCGGCATCCGCGTGTCGCCGCGCATCTACGACACCGGCCACCTGATGGAATGGCAGCGTGTCTATTACAAGATGGGCATTGCCATCTCCTCCAACGCCCATCTGGCGATGGAGCTGGAGCGGGCCCGCATCCTGGGCTTCGACATGCTCAAAAGCTATGTCCGCATGCCCGACATCCAGCAGCGCCATATCGTGGAATTCGGCCACAGCATCGGCGTGCCGTCGTCCAGCCATGAGGTCTATCCGTCCGCCTTCAACGGCATCGACAGCATGGAGCATACCGAGGGCACTTCGCGGCGCGGTTATTCGCCCAAGATGACGTTGGGGCGCAGCTATAAGGACGTGTCCAGCATCCTAGGCGCGGCCCACATGACCATGACGCCGACCCTGTTCCCCAGCATGCGGCTGCTGCTGGCCGATGAACCCGCCATGCGGGACGATCCGCGCCTGGCGATGGATCCGCCATGGCTTAAGCAGCAGATATTGGGGCCGCAGCCCGCGCCGGATCTTTCGGGCACCGGCAAGCAGATCATGGACGTGCTGCATGCCGGTGGCCGCATCGTGGCCGGAACCGACCAGCCGGGGCCGATGTACATGCACTCCGAGCTGGCGGCCTATGTCCGCTTCGGCATGACGCCTTATGAAGCATTGCGCACCGCCACTGCCGTGCCGGCCGATTTCCTGCAGCTGGATGCCGGGGTGATCGCGCCGGGCAAGCTGGCCGATATTGTGCTGGTGGAGGGCGATCCGCTGGAAAATATAGCCAATGCCCATAAGGTAAAGCGTGTCATTGCCAATGGCCGGATGTTCACCATCGAAGACCTGGTGTCCGGCAAGGCCAAGAACGCGCCGCGCCAATAAAAACAGTGAGGAAATATGAGTAGCGTTGCGATTATCGGGTCGGGTTTTATCGGCCGCGCCTGGGCCATCAGCTTTGCCAGGGCTGGGCACGACATCACTTTGTGGGACAACGATCCCGCCGCCGGTGGCAAAGCGCTGACCTATATCGAAGGGGTGTTACCCGATCTGGAAGCCAATGACTTGCTGAACGGATTGTCACCCCGGACTGTGCTGGGACGTATGCGCGCTGTCGCGACGTTGGAAGAGGCGATGCAAGGCGCGGCCTATGTCCAGGAAAACACCCCCGAAGTCGTGGACATCAAGAAGGACATGTTCACGCGGCTGGACGCGCTGGCTGGAACCGACACCATCCTGGCCAGTTCAACCTCCGCCATTTTGCCGTCCAAGTTCACCGAACATCTGAAGGGGCGTCACCGCTGCCTGGTGGTGCATCCCATCAACCCGCCGTACCTGATCCCGGCCGCCGAAGTGGTGCCGGCGCCCTGGACCGACAAGGCCGTGGTGGCCCGCACCGCCGACTTCCTGCGCGCCGCCGGCCATGCGCCCATCGTGATGAAGCAGGAGCTGGACGGTTTTGTGATGAACCGCATGCAGGGCGCGCTTTTGGAAGAAGCCTTCCGGCTGGTGGCCGACGGCTATGCCAGCATCGAGGATGTCGATATCGGCATTCGCGAGGGCCTGGCGCTGCGCTGGTCCTTCATGGGCCCGTTCGAGACCATCGATCTCAACGCCCCGGGCGGGGTGCGTGATTACTGCCAGCGCTATGAACAGATCTATATTCGGCTGTTCGATTCCATGCAGCGGCGCGTCGACTGGAATGGTCCGGTGCTGGAAAGCGTCACGGCAGACCGCCGCAAGGCGCTGCCGGAAGACAAGTTGCAGGAACGCCAGGCATGGCGCGACCGGCGGCTGATGGCGCTGGCGGCGCACAAGCGCCGCGCAGACAAAGATATCGGCAAGTAGAAAAGGAATAGAACAATGTCATTTGGTGACAAGGTCATCATTACCTGCGCCGTTACCGGCGCTATTCATACCCCGTCCATGTCGAAATACCTGCCGGTCACGCCGGACGAGATTGCGCAGGCCGCCATCGGCGCTGCCGAAGCCGGCGCCGCCATCGTGCATCTGCACGCCCGCGATCCGGAAACGGGCAAGCCGGACCAGACCCCGGAAGCCTTTGCGCGCTTTCTGCCGCGCATCAAACAGTCCACCAATGCGGTGATCAACCTGACCACGGGCGGGGCGCCCTACATGACGGTGGCGGAGCGGGTGAAGCCGGCCGAACAGTTCCAGCCGGAAGTGGCGTCGCTCAACATGGGCTCGATGAATTTCGGCCTGTTTCCCATGCTCAACCGTTTCAAGGATTTCAAGCATCCCTGGGAACGCGAGGCGCTGGAAGGCTCGCGCGACTTGGTGTTTCGCAACAGCTTTGCGGATATCGAGTTCGTGCTTCGCAAGCTCGGCGATGCCGGCACCCGTTTCGAATTTGAGTGCTACGATATTTCCCATCTCTACAACCTGGCGCACTTCCTGGATCGTGGGCTGGTCAAGGCGCCGTTGTTTGTCCAGTCGGTGTTCGGCATCCTGGGCGGCATCGGCCCGCATCCTGAAGACGTGCTCCATATGAAGCGCACGGCCGACCGGCTGTTCGGCGATCAGTACAAATGGTCGGTGCTGGGCGCAGGCAAGAACCAGCTCGCCATCGCCGCGCAGGCCGCGGCCATGGGCGGCAATGTCCGCGTGGGTCTCGAAGACTCGCTGTGGGCCGGCAAGGGCAAGCTGGCGGAATCCAACGCTGAACAGGTGCGCATGGTGCGCCAGATCATCGAGGGCCTTGGCCGCAGCATCGCCACGCCGGACGAGGCACGGCAGATCCTGTCCTTGAAGGGCGGCGACAAGGTCGCCTTCTAAAGAGACGGCGCCTTGTTCTGCCAGTCGGTGACGCTTTCCAGCGCCCAGCCGATACGCAGCGCCATGGCTTCGTCGCCGCTGCGGCAGGAGATCATCAAGGACAGCGGCAAGCCGCCCTTGGTCATGCCATTGGGCAGGGACAGACCGCACAGGTCGAGATAATTGGCCCAGCGGGTGGAGAAGGCCGGGGTACTGGCCTGATCCACCATGTCCAGCGGAATGGCCGGAGTCATGGTGCTGGGCGTGAGAACGGCATCGATACCGTCGATACGAGCTGCGAATTCCACCTTGGCTTTCTCACGCGCCGCCAGCACGTCGCGGTACTGGCGCGAGGAGATAGATGCGCCCGCGCGCACCCGCGCCCGTACCGCCTGGTCCAGCGGCAGGGTGTCGTTGTCCACCAGCCCGGCCAGGTCGGGATAGCTTTCCGCGGAGATGATGCGGCCCACCAGATCGCCGCTTTCGCGCAAGGTGCGCCCGCCCGGCGCCAGCTCGACGATTTCGGCGCCCATGTCGGCCAACGCCTTCAGTGATTGGTCGAACGCCGCCAGTACTTCTGGATCGAATTCGTTACGCTCGGCATCCGGCAACCGCGCCAGTTTCAGGCCCTTCACGCCGCGTTTCAACGTCGGCATCGGGTTGCTGGGTGGCAGCGTAGCGGTCAGCAGATCGTTCGGATCGGAACCTTGCAGAATTTCCAGCAGGATGGCGCAATCTTCCACGCTGCGCGCAAACGGGCCCGGCGTGTCCAAAGTCGGGCTCAGCGGCAGCACGCCATAGGTGCTGATGCGTCCGACGGACGTTTTCAGGCCTGTGATGCCGCACCACGATGCGGGGATACGCACCGAGCCGCCGGTGTCGGTGCCGATGGCGCAGGGCGCCATGCGCGCCGCCACCGCCACGGCCGAGCCGGACGACGAACCGCCCGGCGTGCGCGGGGTCTTCATGTCCCAGGGATTCCAAGGTGTGCCCATATGTTCGTTGGTGCCCCAGGCGCCATAGGCAAACTCCACCGTATGGGTCTTGCCCAGTACGATCATCCCAGCGCCCAGCAGCTTCTGCGCCAGGGTGGCGGTGTAGGTGGAAACCCGTTCGCGATTCACCGCGCAGCCGCGAGTGGTGACGTGGCCCTTGAACTCCACCAGGTCCTTCAGCGCGATTGGAATGCCGTGCAGCGGTCCCAGCCCGTGACCGGCGCGAATGGCCTTGTCGGCGGCTTCGGCAGCCAGCTTGGCCTCGGCGGCGTGGACATGGACGAAGGCGTGCAGGCGCGGCTCCAAAGCGGCGATGCGCGCCAAGTGCGCTTCCACCACGTCTATCGGTGAAAAGCGCCGGGCGGCGATCCCGGCCGAAAGGTCACGGAGGGAAAGATCGGTCAATTCGCTCATGACGGCATCCATAGCACAAACCCAATGTCTGGATTAACATCAGCCCAACGGGGGACAAAATGACAAAAACACGCCGGAGCTTCTTTTCTTGGACCCGCAATTTGATGGCTGCCGGCGGGGTGGCCGGCATCGCGCCCGCAGCCGAGGCCGCTGTCCCCGCCACCGATTATTACGACAAGCTGGGCGTCACCAAGATCATCAATGCGGCGGGGACTTATACGGCGCTGACCGCCTCCACCATGCCGCCACAGGTCCGCGCGGCGGTGGAAGCCGCCGCCAGAAGCCCGGTGCGGCTGGCAGAACTGCAGCAGAAATCCGGCGAATACATCGCCGGCCGCCTGAAATGCGAAGCGGCCATGGTGACCGCCGGCGCGTCATCGGCGCTGACCCTGGGCACCGCCGCCTGCATGACGGTGGGCAATCGGGCGGCGGTCGCCCTGCTGCCGCTGGATGTGAGCGGCCTGAAGAACGAGGTGATCATCCAGAAGGGTCATCGCTATGGCTATGACCATGCCATCACCAATTGCGGCGCGCGCTTTGTCGAAGTGGAAACCCTGGCCGATTACGAAGCCGCCTTCACCCCCAAGACGGTGATGTGCCATTTCTTCAATGCCGCCGAACACGGCCAGATCAGCCGCGAGGACTGGGTCCGGGTGGCCCATGCCCATGGCGTGCCGTGCTTCAACGATGCCGCCGCCGACGTGCCGCCCATCTCCAACCTGTGGGCCTATACCCAGATGGGTTTCGACCTGGTCACCTTCTCGGGCGGCAAGGGCATTCGCGGGCCGCAGAATGCCGGGCTGCTGCTGGGCCGCAAGGACCTGATCGAGGCCGCCACCTGGTCCAGCAGCCCGCGCGACGAAACCGTGGGCCGGGGCATGAAGGTGGCCAAGGAGCAGATCGTCGGCATGGTCGCCGCCATCGACTGGTTCCTGTCTCAGACCGATGAAGGGATGCAGGCGGAGTTCCGTGCCCGCGCCGAACGCATCGCCGCCCGGCTGAAGGATGTTCCGGGCATCACGCGCGAGATATTCGTGCCGCCGCTGGCCAATGCCATCCCGCATCTGCTCATCCGCTACGACCAGAGCAGGGTTCGCATCAAGCCGCTGGAAGTCGCCGCTGCGATGCGGGCGGGCACGCCGTCCATCGAGATCAACCCTGCCACGGGCCGCCGTTCCGGTTCGGCCGGGCTTCCCAACGCCGAGGATGCCCTGATTGTCGGGGTGTGGATGCTGCAGCCGGGCGAGGATGTGATCGTCGCCAACCGGCTGCGCGAGGTGCTGCTCAAGGCCACATGAGCGATTCGGCGTAATATGTTGCGCCGCAATGGTTTTCCCATTTCGCCGGTTGTTGCTTTTTGACTGGGGCGGGTGAAAATACCCGCAAAAGCAGCCGCGACAGACGGCGTCCAGGGAAAGCTTATGGGAAAGCCGGTGACATTGGCCGTGGTGGCGGTTCTCGCGACCGCTGCGGCTATCGTCGCCAGTACCCTGACGCTAAAATCCTCGACCGATCCGCACAAGATCGATTTCAACCGCGACATCCGCCCCATCTTCAATGCCAACTGCATGTCCTGCCACGGCGGGGTGAAGCAGGCGGGTGGTGTGTCCTTCTCCTATCGCGAACAGGTGCTGGGCAAGGCCAAGTCGGGCCGCCCCATCGTGGTGCCGGGAAGCCCGCGCGCCTCCGAGCTGATGGCGCGGGTTACGTCGGGCGATCCGGAAACGCGCATGCCGCTGCACGGCAAGCCTTTGGCGCCTGCCCAGATCGCGCTGTTGAGACAGTGGATCGAGGAGGGGGCGCCCTGGCAAAATTACTGGGCCTTCGTCGCGCCCAAGCCGCAAGCCTTGCCCGCCGTGAAGCATCAGGGCTGGGCGCGCCGGCCGCTGGACCGATTCATCCTGGCGCGGTTGGAAAAAGAAGGGCTGACGCCATCGCCCGAAGCGGACATGCCGGCATTGTTGCGGCGTGTGTCGCTGGACCTGACCGGCATGCCGCCCACGCCGCAGGAGCAGGCGGCGTTCCTGGCCGATACATCGAAAGACGCTTACGAGAAACAGGTCGACCGTCTTCTGGCGTCACCGCGCTATGGCGAACGCTGGGCTTCGCTGTGGCTGGACTTGGCGCGTTATGGCGACACCAAGGGCTTTGAAAAAGATCACAGCCGGACCGTCTGGCACTATCGCGACTGGGTGATCGGGGCGCTGAACAGCAATCTTCCCTACGACCAGTTTGTCATCAAGCAACTGGCGGGCGACCTGCTGCCCAATCCAAGTTTCGACGACCGTATCGCTACCGCCTTCCATCGCCAGACCGCCGCCAATGACGAAGGCGGCACCGATGACGAGGAATACCGTCTTGCCGCGGTGATGGATCGCGTCTCCACCACCTGGCAGGTGCTGAATGGCGTCAGCATGAATTGCGTGCAGTGCCATTCGCATCCCTATGATCCGATCCGGCACAGCGAATATTACAAGTTCCTGGCTTTCTTCAACACCTCGCGCGACGCCGACATCGCCTTCGACCGGTCGCTGAGCGATGACTGGCCGGTGCTGAAAGTGCCGACCGACAAGGCGCTCCAGGGCGAAGCGGACAGCCTGCAGCGCGAAGCCGAAAGCCTGCGTGGCGCGGTCGTCGATTCCAGCCGCCAGGCCGAGGCGCGGGCGAAATGGACGCCGATGCCGATCCGCAGCGGCACGGTGAGCGCGGTGCTGGCGCTGGAGCGCGCCATGGCGTTACCGGAGAACAAGGATGCCAAGCGCCAGAAGCAGTTGCGCGCCGATCTGGCGAAGGCGAAGGCAGAAGCACCGCGCGCCGGCTTCCGCCTCAAGGACGGGATGGCCGAACAGACCGGCACCGTGCCGATGAATTCGGTGTTCGAGTTCACAATTGATGCGCGTCTGCCGCAACTGACCGCGTTGCGCCTGGAGGTGCCACCGGGCAATCCCGCCAAGGCGCGGCATTATCCCGAACGGGGCTTTGTCGCCAACCGGATCGATGCCTGGCTGGTGAAGGACGGCAAGGCCGAGCCTGTCGCGTTCCGCCTGGTGGCGCCGGATTCGATCCAGGATGTTGAAGGCAATATCCGCCGCATGTTGCGCAACGCCGCAAAGCCCGGGCCGGTGATGCCGCGGCTGGCGCAAACCAGTGGCTTCATGGCCGATCCCGGCCTGTCGGTCGTCAAATGGATGGTGGCGGTTCCGGAAAAGCCGCTGGCGATTCCGCCCGGTTCGAGCCTGAAGCTGCAACTGACCCATGGCGAACTGATCAACGCGGCCTCTTCGGCGGCGCCGCGGCTGCGCGTGTCGGCCACAAGCGATCCGGTCTGGACGGCGCTGGCCAACGCGCCGGATTTGCAAAAGAAATATGCCCGGCTGGAAGCGATCGAGCGCCGCCTTGCGGATATTCCCGGCGTGGCCCTGCCGGTGATGATGGAGCAGCCGGCCTATGACCGGCGGCCCACCCTGGAGTTCGAGCGCGGCAGTTTTCTCACCCAGGTCGGCCCCGATCTGCCGGCCGCCACCCCGGCACTGTTTCCCAAATTGCCGGCTAGTGCGCCGCGCAACCGCCTGACCCTGGCACGCTGGTTCTTCGCGCCGGACCAGCCCTTGACGGCGCGGGTGGCGGTGAACCGGGCCTGGGAGCAACTGTTCGGCGCCGGTATTGTCGAGACATTGGAAGATTTCGGCAGTGCCGGCGAAATGCCCAGCCATCCCGAATTGCTGGACTGGCTGGCGCTGCATTTCCAGAACGACCTGCACTGGAACCAGAAGGCGCTGCTGCGCGAGCTTGTCACCAGCGCTGCTTACCGCCAGGGCGCCAAATCCAGCGCCGCGCTGCAAACGCGCGATCCGCGCAACCGGCTGTTGGCGCGTGGGCCGCAGCAGCGTTTGAGTGCCGAAATGATCCGCGATCAGGCCCTGCTGGCCAGCGGATTGCTTAATCCTCAGATGGGCGGCCCGCCGGTGATGCCGCAGCAACCCAATGGCGTGTGGAACGTGGAAGCCAACAATCCCGAGCGCTGGAAAGACTCCACCGGCGCCGACCGCTATCGCCGCGCCGTCTACACCTTCATCAAGCGCACGGCGATCTATCCCAGCTTTGTCACCTTCGACGCGGCCGACCGCCAGCTTTCCACCCCGCGCCGAATCCCCACCAACACGCCGCTGCAGGCGCTGGTGACCCTGAACGATCCGGTGTTCCAGCAGGCCGCCGAGGCGCTCGCCAAACGCATGACCCGGGAAGGGCCGAAGGACGTGGATGGGCGGCTCAATTACGGCGCGCGGCTGGTGCTGTCGCGCGACTTGTCGCCGGGTGAGCTGTCGGTGTTGCGCAAACTGTCCGGCTCGGCCGGGCAGGTGGCGGTGGCAAGCGCCCTGTTCAATCTTGATGCGGCGCTGACGAGGTAACCATGTCCGATCTCACAAGCGATGACCTGCTGGCCGAGTACCTGAAAGTCCAGGCCCAGACCCGCCGCCAGTTTGTCGGCTGGGGTGCGGGCGGCTTGGGCGCCCTGTTCATGAATTCTGCCATGGCGGCGGCGCCGCAGCCACATGCCGTTCCTTCCGCGCTGAATTTCGCGCGCGATCCGGCAACGCCGCTGTCGGTGCTGCCGCCGCAATTCGCCGCCAAGGTCAAGCGGGTGATCTACCTGCACATGGGCGGCTCGCCCAGCCAGCTCGACCTGTTCGACTACAAGCCGGTGCTCAAGCGCTTCCACGGCCAGGACTGCCCGCAATCCTTCCTCGCGGGCAAGCGCTTTGCCTTCATCCAGGGCGTTCCCAAGCTCCTGGGCCCGATGTTTCCCTTTCACCAGGCGGGCAAGAACGGCACCTGGATTTCCGACCGGCTGCCGCACCTGGAAAAGCAGATCGACGATCTGTGCATCATCAAGTCCATGAAGACCGACCAGTTCAACCATGCCCCAGCGCAGCTTCTGGTCCATACCGGCGACGCGCGCCTGGGCCATGCCTCGCTGGGTTCCTGGATCACTTATGGCCTGGGCAGCGAGAACCAGAACCTGCCGGGCTTCATCGTGCTGATCTCCAACGGCGGCACCACCGCCAATGCCGGCAAGCCGCTTTGGGGTTCGGGCTTCCTGCCGTCGGTCTATCAGGGCGTGCCGTGCCGTTCGGCCGGTGAGCCGGTGCTGTATTTGCAGAATCCGCCCGGCGTCACCCGGCCCGAGCGCCGCCAGGTGCTGGATGCGGTGGACGAGATCAATCGCGAGAACTTCAAGACCTTCGGAAATCCCGAAACCGTCACCCGCATCGCCCAGTATGAGATGGCCTTCCGCATGCAGCTGGAAGCCAGCGACGCCATGGACATCAAAAAAGAACCGGCCAAGGTGCTGGAACGCTATGGCGCAGAGCCGGGCAAGACCAGCTATGCCAACAACTGCCTGGTAGCGCGGCGGCTGGCCGAGCGCGGCGTGCGCTTCATCCAGCTGTATCACTGGGGCTGGGATTCCCACGGCACGCCGGTGGACGAGGGTGTCAATGTCGGCCTGGTCAAGCGCTGCAAGGAAACCGACCAGCCCACCGCGGCGCTGCTGGCCGACCTGAAGCAGCGCGGTCTCTTGGAAGACACGCTGGTGATCTGGGGCGGCGAGTTCGGCCGCACCCCCATGTGGGAAAACCGCGGCGGCCAGGAAATGGAATTCATCGGGCGCGATCACCACCCGTCCTGCTTCACTTTGTTCATGGCGGGCGGCGGCATCAAGCATGGCATCAGCCATGGCGAGACCGACGATATGGGCTATTCCATCGTGCGCGATCCGGTAGAGGTGCGCGACCTGCACGCCACCATGCTCTATTTGCTGGGTTTCGATTACCGCAAGCTGAACTATCCCTATCAGGGGCTGGACCAGAAGCTGACCGGGGTGAAGCCCGCCCGCATCGTCTCCGAAATCCTGGCATGACGGGTTAGCCAATGTCGGATTTTGGACCCGGGCGCATGTCGGCGCCGGCCTATGCCGCCTGCGTGGCGCTGGTGACGGCGCTGGGGCTAGGCATTGCAGCATGGACGCATCCAGCTTTCCTGCACAGCAGCCTGCAAACCATGGGATTGGAAGCGGTGCCCAAGGCAGCGCCGGGCTCCTTCTATGTCACCCGGATCGCGCCCCTGTTTGAGACGCGCTGCATCAGTTGTCATGGGCCAACCCGCGCCAAGGGCCAGTTGCGGCTGGACAGCTTTGCGGCGGCGATGCGCGGCGGCAAGGATGGCGCGGTGATCGTGCCGGGCGATCCCAAGGCCAGCGAACTTTTCCACCGCATCAGCCTGCCGGTGAGCGACGACAAGGCCATGCCGCCCAGCGGCAAGGCGGCCCTGACGCCGGACGAGGTGACGGTGATAAAATTGTGGATCGTCGCCGGCGCATCGGGCGAGATCCGCACCATCAAGGGAGCGCCCAAGCCTGTGCTGGAAGTCAAAATCCCCGAAAGCGATCCGGCTACGGTGCAAAAACAGCGCGCCCCGCTGGCCGCCGCCGTGACACAGCTCCAGGCCCGCTTTCCCGGCGTGATCATTTATGAATCCCGCAGTTCCGCCGATTTGGAAGTGGATGCGTCGCTCAAGGGCGCAACCTTCGGCGATGCCGATCTGGCGGCGCTGATGCCGCTGAAGGCGCGCATCACCCGCGCCGATTTTTCCAGCACGTCCATCACCGATGCCTCTGCGCCCACGCTGGCGGCCATGACCGCGCTGGTGCGGCTGCGGCTGGCGCGCACCGCGATCACGGACAAGACGGTCCAAGCCCTGGCCGGGCTCAAATCGCTCAAATCCGTCAGCCTGGTCGATACCAGGGTTGCCGACGCGGCGCCGCTCAAGGCGCGCGGTGTGGCGGTCTATGGGGGCGGCGATGAGTGACCCCCAAAAGGAACATGTGCTGGTCTGGGATATCCCCACCCGCATCTTCCACTGGACCATCGTAGTGCTGGTGGCGCTGTCCTGGTTCAGCGCCGATCAGGGTTTCATGCGGGTGCATCTGTGGTCGGGCCTGACCCTGCTGGCGCTGCTGCTGTTTCGCGTGCTGTGGGGCCTGTTCGGCTCCACCACGTCGCGCTTCGTGGATTTCCTGCATCCGCCGCGCAAGGTTGTGGCCTATCTGCGGGGCCATGAGAAAACACTCTATGCCGGGCACAATCCCGCCGGTGGCTGGATGGTGGCGGTGATGATCGGCGTGCTGCTGGCCCAGGCGCTGACCGGCCTGTTCTCCAATGACGGGCTGCATTTCACCGGGCCGCTGGCACTGTGGGTCAGCGACGATGTCTCCACCCGCATCACCGGCCTGCACGGCACCATCTTCAACATCATTCTGGTGTTGGTCTGGCTGCATGTCGTGGCGGTGGGCTTCTACCTTCTGGTCAGGAACCACAATCTGGTGCGCGCCATGGTCACCGGCAGGAAACATGCCCGCCATGTGCCGGAAGGATTGAACCTGTCTTTCACGCGCCTTTACGTCGCGTTGTTGCTGCTCGGCCTGACGGCCGGCATCGCGGCGTGGGTCTTTTTCCAGGGGGTACCATGAAGAAACTGATTTGCAGCCTGATGTTTGTAGCGGCGTTTGCAGCGGCCGATGCGGCCACCTTCACCATGGACACCAAGTATTTCACCCCGCCCGACGGCATGGCGACCATCGGGGATTCCCATGGCGACATCGCCGTTTCGCCCAAGGGCGAGATCTATGTCAGCGTGCAGGGCGGGGCGCATAGCGGCATCCAGGTCTACAGCGCCGACGGCCATTACCTGCGCAACGTGCCGGGCGCCCAGCCCGACTTTCATGGCTTCATTATCGCCAACGGCAATATCTACGGCGTCAGCCGTCTGACCCAGCACATCGTCGAGATGCGCCTGGACGGCCGCACCGTGCTGGACATCCCGGCCAGGACCGCGATTGCCGATGCCTACCAGGAACATGCCGCCGGCAAGCCTGCCACCAACCTGACCGGCATCGCCGTGGCCCCCAACGGCGACATCTATGTCACCGACGGCTATGGCACCAACTACATTCACCGCTTCGACAAGGCGGGGAAGTACATCGCCAGCTTCGGCGGCAAGGCCGAGCCCTATGGCTTCGACACCGCCCACAAGATCATCATCGATACCCGCACCAAGCCGGCGCGGCTGCTAGCCACCGATCGGCGTCACAACCGCATCCTGGCGATGAGCCTGGACGGCAAGTTCCAGGGCGTGGTGGCCGAGAACCTGCGCCTGCCCAGCGCCTTTGCGCTTTACAAGGACGAGCTGGCGGTCGGCGAGCTGGATGGCCGGGTCACCATCCTGGACAAGGATGGCAAGGTGACCGCCACCATCGGCCAGAACGATGCGGCCGACCAGACCAAGTCCAACAAGGCCAGGCCCGAAATCTGGCAGCCCGGCAAGTTCTACGCCGTGCACGGCGTGACCTATGACAAACAGGGCAACCTGCTGGTGACCGAGTTCAACCAGTTTGGACGGCTGACGCGGGTGAAGCGGGAGTAGGATGGCGCGTGGAATTGCCCGAAAAATAAAGGGAAAAGAGCTGGGTACTAACCAAGCCGGGCGGGATGGCGCGCCTCTCCCGGGGCCATCTTTACCGCGAAATTCCCGGTTTGCAGCCTCATGCGGGCCGAGCGTCCGGGATGCCCGGCGCGATTGTTGACAGTGTCCCAAAGTGCTACAGTGGCGCCAGATCGCCGATCAGGCGACAGGTGGGGGCGGGCATGAACTTTGTACCGCGGATGGTTGCTATCATTGGTCTGGCTTCAGCCGGCGCCATTTCCCCTGTGCTCGCCGGCGGTATCCAGCCCGGCAACAGCGGCGCCCCGGTTTTGTCTTTGACGATGCCTCGCCCGCAATATCAAAACACTCTCTCGCCGGCCGACGCTTTCGCGGGCCCGGACCCGCTGGCACAAAGATTCGGTGTCCATGACGGCCGGATGGATTTCTTCTCCGCACAACCGAGTGATAGCGGCGAGTTCAAGCCGTTGTTGCGCGGGGGTGTCGGCGATGGTGGCCTGCAACTTCAGTTGAAATGGTAGGGCGCGAGCCGCGCGGCCTGGCCATTGCGCGGGAAGGCGGCGCTATCTCATGCCGACCATTCCACAACGCGTTTGCGGTCAGTGTCTAGACTATAGACGATAGCGGTTCGCTCATCGCGGCTCTCAAACTGGGCTGCTGTCTTGGCCACCTCGACGGCCTTCTGTTTTACCGCAAAAAAACGTCCTGTCGGAACACCATCACGCTCAATGCTGAATGCTCGCCTGGGTTGATCCCAGATGACCGAGAAGGTCACGTCGAAACGTTTTCGCGCCATAGCTTGTTTGCCGATCTGCCATCAAAATCCACAAGCGGGGTGAGCGCCGGGATAGGGTTCTACCGAGTCGCAAACTCGTTAGCGACAAATGTCAGCTTGGGGTCAGGAACGGCCATTCGGCCCTGGCCCACCCAATGTCTGCTTTGCGCCAAAAGCGGTCATTAAGTTCAGAGCAGACTTTTTCGGCTTGTTCCAGGTCAAATTACGAGTTCTGGGCAGAGTGTAGCTTGTGAGCTTGAGGGGGCAGCAGGCGAGCAAGCTGCCGCCGCGTCAGGTGAAAGTTACATACTGAGGAACGGATATGCCCTTGTTGCCTCCGCATGAATTCGATCATCCTTTTGCGGGAAATGTTACTATTGAGCGAGTGATAAACTTTAACATTCCTGATCGCTGTGCGCGGATACAAGCAGCCGCTTGTGCAGTTCTTTCTCACGACGGCAAGCAATGCACAATCATCATCCCTTTGCCCACTCCCTACCAGCCCGAAGGGTACGTAGACGCTTTAATCAGGCACGAAATCGCGCATTGTAATGGATGGCGCCATCCTGGCGATTTAGTTGGAACGTAGATTTTAATCTGCATCCAATCCACGGATTCTATCCTTTAAACATCATGATTCGCAGTGCTAATTTTGAGGGCGCTGTCGCGGCTGCCTTGGGTCTCGAGCCGTAAGTCCGTTTTGGGTCAGAACCTAACACTGAATGTCCGCTATGCCCGGAAAGCGATCATTCGCGGAATTAGGAAAAGAGCCGTAACTTAGCCTGCGAAAGGCTGACTTTCCCTCGCTCGCCGCAGCGCTTGCTTAGGCTGGCTATTTCCACTCGTCTCTAAACGCATTTATCACCAGGCACACGCCGACAAACAACACAGCCCCTAACAGGTAATGGCGGGTGCCAAAATCTATGCAGGAATACTTTTCATGGTCACAGAACGGTCCAAAAATAATCATGTAAAGCAAAGTGACTAAGGTGGCCGAAGCACCGATGACAGCTAAAAATATGATTGAATGCTGTTTCATGGCCAGATCTTCTCGCCCTTTCGCAGCTACCCCAATATGGGTGGCATGACGCTGGGTTCAAACTCCAGTTCGTCCAAGACTGACTGCCGAAGCATTAGATCGCTCATTAGCTTCCCCTTCGTCCTTTCGGCCAAGGTATTGAGTATTTGGCGAAACAGGCCAGCTGGCTTTGCGCCAAATCAATTTTTGCGGGCTAATTGTCAGTTCCGGCTAGTCAACATCGCGATGCACCAAATGTCCGCTTTGGGTCAAAAGCGGTCATACGTCTCCGGTCGGCCCAATGGCTGCTATCGACTCAAAGCGGACATTCCGGCCGACAGGTGTGGCGGATGGGGTGAGATTCGAACTCACGGTAGCGTTTCCGCTACGCCAGTTTTCAAGACTGGAGCCTTAAACCACTCGGCCACCCATCCACACGTACCGGCGCACCCGCCAGTTTTGCGAAAAACATGCTGAGGCCTGTTTTTCGTCCTCGCTACGCTCGGATCGCTCGCCTTCGGCTCGCGCCCCAAATCGGCTGTCGCCGAATTGGTCAAGACCGGAGCCTTAAACCGTGAGGAGCGGTTCGCAAAGCGAACAAAACGGTCCAGTGGACCGTTTTGAGCGACGAACGCACCGAGCCTACGGCGAGGGGCCCCGGCCACCCGACCATGGCGGTTTCTCTAGCTTTTGCGAAGGGTTACGGCAACTCCGGTTGAGCCTGACGCCCCCAACCGCTAGCTTTTCTCCGTCACCACAGGCCGATTCGATGCGGGTATCCCTGCGCTTTGCTATCCTTTCCGCAACGGCCCTGCTGGCCGCTGCCTGTTCCACGCCCCCGGCGCCCCGGCCCAAGCCGGTCGAGGATCACGGCGTCCAGGTTCCCGCCAATGCCGGGGTCTACAAGGTGGGCCAGCCCTACCAGGTGGAGAATATCTGGTACTACCCGCGCGAGCAGCCGGACTATGACGAGACCGGCATCGCCTCCTGGTACGGGCCGACCTTCTACGGCAAGCACACCGCCAATGGCGAAATGTATGACGGCAACCAGCTTACCGCCGCCCACAAGACCTTGCCCATGCCGGTCAATGTCCGGGTCACCAACCTGGACAATGGCAAATCCCTGATCGTGCGGGTCAATGACCGCGGCCCCTTTGCGCGCGGCCGCATCATCGATCTGTCCAAGCGTGCCGCCGAACTGCTGGACGTGGTGCAGACCGGCACGGCGCGCGTGCGCGTCACCTACCTGGCCCGCGCCGACATCAATGGCGCGCCGCCGCCGTCCTCCACGCCGCCCGCCATTGCCAGCGCGCTGCCCGCCGCGCCGTCCGGCAAGGTGGACACCGCCGCGCTGGGCATCGTGCCGGGCGCCACGGTTGCGCCTGCGCCGGCCAAGCCGGCTGCGCCCGCCCAGCCGATCCCGTCCCAGATGTTTGCCGCCGCCGACCAGCCGACGGGCAGGGTGACGCGCGTTCCGGTCCCGGTGGTGACACATTTGTATGTACAACTGGGCGCCTTCTCCAAGCTGGAGAACGCCAAGGCGCTGCTGAACCGGGTGGGCGGCGACTTGCGGATATCCACCCTTCAACGCGGGGGACAGACCCTATATAGAGTGCGCAGCGGACCTCTTTCCTCGGTTGCGGATGCCGATGCCGCGCTGTCCCGCATCACCGGCGCCGGCGCCAATGACGCCCATATTGTCGTAGACCAATAGTCAGGACCCTTCATGCTACGCCGCTTCTTCCTGTCCCTGTCCTTGCTGGCCGCCTTCGCGCTGCCGGCGCAGGCCGCCATCGAGACCAGCGCCGAACACGGCCTGATCATGGATGCCCAGACCGGGCAGGTGCTGTGGCAGAAGGATGGGCTGGCGCCGATGCCGCCGGCATCCATGTCCAAGCTGATGACCATCGAACTGCTGTTCAGCCGCATCAAGGACGGCCGCGTCAAGCTGACCGATACCTTCCCCGTGTCGGAGCGCGCCTGGCGCACCCAGGGCTCCAAGATGTTCGTCGAGCTGAATTCGCGGATCGCGGTGGAAAGCCTGATCCGCGGCATCATCATCCAGTCGGGCAACGATGCCTGCGTGGTGGTGGCCGAGGCGCTGGGCGGCACCTTCGAAGGCTTCGTCAACATGATGAACAAGCGCGCCAAGGAGCTGGGCCTGGCGCAATCGACCTTCGTCAATCCGGACGGACTGCCGGACCCGCCAGGCCAGCTGATGAGTGCGCTCGATCTGGCCAAGCTGTCGCGCCACATCATCAACACCTATCCGCAGCTCTATCACTATTTCAGCGAGCGCGAATTCATCTGGCACAATATCCACCAGCCCAACCGCGACCTGGTGCTGGGGTCGCTGGAGGGCGCCGATGGCCTGAAGACCGGCCACACCGACGCCGCCGGTTACGGCATCACCATTTCGGCCAAACGCGGCGACCAGCGCCTGATCCTGGTGCTGAACGGCCTGCGCTTCCCGCAGTACAAGAACGACTACTTCCCCAACATCAAGCGCGCGGAGGAAGCCAGCCGGGTGATGGACCTGGCCTTCCGCGAATTCCGCTCCTATCCGGTGCTGAAGACCAACCAGGTGGCGGGCAGCGTGCCGCTGGAAGGCGGCGTCCAGCCCACCGTGCCGGTGACGGCGGCCAAGGCGCTGAATGTCACCATGCAGGTGGATTCCAAGGCCGGCATGAAAATCGTCGTGAAGCCCAATCCCGGCCTGAAGGCGCCGGTGGTTGTCGGCCAGAAGGTCGGCGTGCTGGTGATCACCGCGCCGGAATTTCCCGCCATGACCGTGCCGGTCTATGCCGCGCAAGCCGTCGCCGAAGTCGGCATCATCGGCAAGGCGTGGAATTCCGTGTCGCGTCTCTGGAAGAAATAGCGGCTCGATGGCGGGCCGCTTCATCACTATGGAAGGCGGCGAGGGCACCGGCAAGTCCACGCAGATCAAGCGGCTGGCGGCGGCGCTGGAGACACGCGGCATCAAGGTGCTGGCCACCCGCGAGCCCGGCGGTTCGCCCGGCGCCGAGCAGATCCGCAAGCTGATGGTGGAAGGCGAGCCCGGCCGCTGGGACGCCGTCACCGAAACCCTGCTGGCCTATGCGGCGCGTGCCGATCACGTCTCACGCACCATCGGCCCGGCCTTGCTGGCCGGGACCTGGGTAATCTCGGACCGCTTCAATGACTCCACTTTCGCCTATCAGGGCGTGGGCCGGGGCCTCGACCGTGAAACCATCCGCCGGATCGACAGCGCGGTGCTGGATGATTTCCAGCCGGACCTGACCTTGATCCTGGACCTGGATGTGGCGGTGGGTTTGAAGCGCGCCAATGCGCGGCCCGGTGCCGAAAACCGCTTTGAAAAATTCGGCGCAGATTTCCATGAAAGGCTGCGCCAGGCATTCCTGGACATCGCCCGCCGCAGTCCCGACCGCTGCCGGGTCATCGACGCATCTGGAGCCGAGGATCAGGTGGCGGAGGCAATTTTGGCCGCCGTGAGCCGCCGTTTCGATCTATAAAGCGGCATGGCAAAGAAAGCCGCAGAACCCAATGACAGCGACCGTATCGAGGGGTTTGCCCATCCCCGCGAAACCTCGGTGCTGTTCGGACAGGACCTGGCATTGTCCCGCGCCGCCCGCGCGCTGCGGGCAGGGCGCCCGCCCAGCGCTTGGCTGATCACCGGCCCGCCCGGCGTGGGCAAGGCGACCTTGGCCTACCGGATCGCGCGCTACCTGATGGCTTTCGGTGCCGCCGCCGAGGGGCCGGAAGATTTGAGCGTGCCCCAAGACAATGCCGCCGCCCGCCAGGTCGCGGCCCAGTCCCATCCGGGATTGATGGTGTTGAAGCGGACGGTGAATCCTAAGACCGGCAAGCTGCGGACCGAACTGGTGGTAGACGAAGTGCGGCGGCTGGCGGATTTCTTCGGCATGACCAGCGGCGCCGGCGGCTGGCGCGTCGCCATCGTCGATACCGCCGACGACATGAACGACAATGCCGCCAACGCGCTGCTCAAGATGCTGGAAGAACCGCCGGAGCGCGCCATGCTGCTGCTGCTGTCCAACACGCCGGGCCGCCTGCTTCCCACCATCCGCTCGCGCTGCCAGCGGCTGGACCTACGCCCGCTGGACGAGGCGACGATGGACCGGGCGCTGAAGCCGCATCTGCCCGACGAGACGGCGGCCGAGCGCGCCGCCCTGGCGCGTCTGGCCGGTGGCAGCATCGGCGCGGCGCTGACTTTGGCAACCGGCGATGGCGGCACCCTGGCGAAGGAAGCCGACAAGCTGATCGATCATGCCCAGAGCCCCGACCTGCTGGCGCTGCTGACCCTGGGTGAAAAACTGTATCGCACCCAGGATGGACTGGAACTGTTCGGCGAATTTCTGACCGCCTCATTGGCCGACCGCATTCGCGCCCGCGCCCATGCCGGTGTGCCGGGCCTGGAACGCTGGGTGGCGGTGCTGAACCGGCTGGAGCAAAGCTTTGCCCGCGCCACCGGCCTGCACCTGGAACCGCGACAGACGATCTTGAGCGCCGCGCGCGAGCTTTCGCTTGTGGCACGGAACGGGGCGCTCTGATGTTGGTCGACTCTCATTGCCATCTGGATTTTCCCGACTATGCCGGCAACGTGGACGCCGTGGTGGAGCGCGCCCGCGCCGCCGGTGTGGGCGTGTGCGTTTCCATCGGCACCGAGCTGGCGCGCTTTCCCGGCGTGAAAGCGGTTGCCGAGAAATTTCCCCATGTCTGGTGCAGCGTCGGCGTGCATCCGCATGAAGCGGAAAAGGAACTGCTGGACGACGAAGCGGCGCTGCTTGCCGAAGCCGTCCACCCCAAGGTGGTGGCGATCGGCGAAACCGGCCTGGATTATTATTACGAACATGCGCCGCGCCAGCAGCAGCGCTCCAATTTCCGCAGCCACATTTCCGCAGGCCGCAAGACCGGCCTCCCGGTGATCGTGCATACCCGCGATGCCGATGACGACACCATCGAGATTTTGCGCGACGAGATGGGCAAGGGCGCCTTCACCGGCCTGATCCATTGCTTCACCGGGACCCAAAGACTGGCCGATGCCGCTTTGGACATGGGGCTTTATATTTCCGTCTCGGGCATCGCCACCTTCAAGAACTCGTCCGCGCTGCGCGACGTCATCAAGACCGTGCCGCTGGACCGCCTGCTGGTGGAGACCGATGCGCCGTATCTGGCGCCGGTGCCGCACCGGGGCAAGACCAACGAGCCGGCCTTTGTGGTGCATACCGCCAACATGCTGGCGGAACTGAAAGGCATCAGCGCGAGCGAACTCGCCGCCGCCACCACCGAAAATTTCTTCCGCCTGTTCAGCAAGGTCCAGCGCCCCGATGCTTGAGGTCCGCATCCTGGGCTGCGGGTCTTCCGGTGGCGTGCCGCGACTGGGCGAGGGCGGTCCCCACTGGGGCGTCTGCGATCCTGCCAATCCGAAGAACCGCCGCAGCCGCTGTTCTATCCTGGTGACGCAGAAATCGGCCGGCGGCGAAACCCGCGCCCTGGTGGATACCTCGCCGGACCTGCGCGAACAGTTGCTGGCCGCGAAAGTCGGGCGGCTCGACGGCGTGCTGATCACCCACGATCACGCCGACCAGACCCACGGCATGGACGATCTGCGCGTGCTGGTGCTGAGCCAAGGCGGCAAGAAGCTCGACATGTGGTCCGACGGATTCGCCCTGAACAGCCTGAACCGCAAGTTCAGCTATATCTTCCACACCCCGCCCAACCGCGATTATCCGCCGATCGTGGATGCGCATGTGCTGCCCGAACCCTTTGCGCCGTTCGAGATTACTGGCCCCGGCGGCTCGCTCCCGGTACTGGCCTTCGGACAAACCCATGGCCGCATCCGCAGTCTGGGATTTCGCTTTGGCGGGATCGCCTATTCGCCCGACGTGGACGGGCTGGACGAGGACGCGTTCGCGGCGCTGGAGGGCGTGGAATGCTGGATCGTCGATGCCCTGCGCCGCACGCCCCATCCCAGCCATGCCCATCTCTCGCGCACCCTGGAATGGATCGCGCGGGTAAAACCCAAACGCGCCATCCTGACCAACATGCATGTCGACATGGATTACGACACGCTCAGGCGCGAACTGCCGCCCGGCGTCGAGCCGGCTTATGACGGAATGACCGTCACCGCCTGATCACTGCGTCCCGTTGGCATCCTCGGCATAGTTGTGCTGCATGGACGGGCTGCGGTTGAACGCCAGCCGCGTATCCATCTGTCCCGGCGCCCAGCCGGCACGGTGGAAGCGGCCCGGCAGCGCCAGCACCACATCGCCTGCCTTGCTGACGATCAGGCCCTTGCCCTCGACCTCATAGGCAATCTTGCCTTCCAGGATGAACCAGAACTCGTCATTGGCGACATGGAAATGGCCCTTGTTGCTCGCGGGCGGGATCGGAACGCCCATACCGCGAATGATGGCGGCCTGGTTGTCGGCATCGCCCATGAACAGCCCGCCGCGCGGCCCGCCATTGGGGTACTTCTCGACAAACTCCTTCTGGAAGTCGAGGTAGGGTTTGTTGACCCCGTCATAGGTCCCCATGCCGCCGCCCACAGGCTTGGTGGGGTAGCTGACCTTCACATAGTGCTGGCCATTCTTGGGCGGGGGCGGGGCGCCGAAATCGTCTTTGGTGTCCACCGGATAGGACGGCAGGATGCCGCCGCCGCGCGTCACTTCAAAGCGCAGGCCCGGCTCGTCGCCGACCACTTCCATGGAATAGGGCACCCGCAGCGGCACCTGCACCAGGAAACCCTTCTTGGCGATGAACGGTTCCTGGCCCTTGATGGTGAAGCGGATCTGGCCGCCCCAGATCACCCAGCAGGTGCGATCATCGCCATAGAACTGGGCGCGGGTCTTTTCGCCCGGCGCCATCGAAATCCACTTGGCGGAATAGCGTTCGGTTTCCACCACGTCCTCGGTCCAGCTGGCCTGGCCCTTGTGCTTGGCCAGCACGTCATCCAGCCGGGTGATCAGCTTGTTGGCGCCGGTATACTCCTTCAGCTTGTCGGGCTTGGGCGCCCAATCGAGATAGACCTTGCGGTCTTGCGCCAGCGCGGGAAGCGTCAGCAGGGCGATGGCGGCGAATGCAGCGATCTTCTTCATCATCGTCTCCTACTGCTTGCCGTCGGCGTCTTCGCCGAAATTGTGGAACATGAGCGGGTTCACGTTGAAGGACAGGCGCGTGTCGGTCTGCCCTTCCGCCCAGCTGGCGCGATGCCAGCGGCCCGGCGGCACGAACACCACATCGCCGGTATCGGCCTTGAACAGGCCCTTCTCCTCGATCAGGTAGTCGCACTTGCCTTCCAGGATGAACCAGAACTCGTCATGGCCGATATGGAAGTGGCCCTTGTTGCTGGACGGCGGGGTGGGCACGCCCTTGCCGCGAATGATGTTGGCCATGTTGGCTTCATCGGCCATCACCAGGTGATCCTTGGGATTGGCCACCGGATCGGCCGCCACCACTTCCTTGAAGAAGTCGCGATAGGGCCGGTTGTCGCCGGTATATTTGTCCGGCTGGGTGGGGGTGCTGACCTTCATGTAATGGTTGCCGGCCTTGTCGTCCGGCTTGGGCTGATCACCGGAATAAAGCGGCAGGATGCCGGTATGGGTAACTTCAAAGCGCAAGCTGGGCTCGGCTCCGATGGTCTCCATCGAATAGCGCACGCGCTGCGGCACCTGGACCAGGAAGCCCTTGGTGGCGACGAAAGGCTTTTGTCCTTCGATGGTGAAACGGATCTGTCCGCCCCACACCACCCAGAAAATGCGGTCATCGCCCCAATACATGGTCGGGCTCTTGTCGCCCGGCTGGGCCTGGATCCACTTGGTATCAAAGCGGTCCGTCAGGATGACCTGATGGCTCCAGCGCGCCTGGCCCTTGTGCTTGGCCAGTACCTCCGTCAGGCGCGTAACTGGCTTGTTCTTGCCATAGGGCACCAGCTTGTCGGGCTTGGGCGACCAGGCGTACCAGGCCTCCGACCAGGCCGGCGCCGCCAGGGCGGCGGCCATGCCGGCGACAAGGGCGCAACTGAGCGCCCGCTTCCTAGAAAATATCATCCGGCAACTCCCCTGACGTGCCGCGGTTCGCCCGCGTTCTTGGCCCGCTGATAAACTCTCACCTTTGCCGGAATCTGTAAATCCGAGCGGCTTGTTGCATCGCAGCACGAAATACTCTGCGCGCTCGCGGCACCTTGACTTGTTGTCAGCCGCGCCCAAACGTCAGGGCAACAAAATCAAGGGAAGAATCCATGACCGGGATCAAGCTGCAGCGCCGCCATTTCATTGTCTCAGGCGTGGCCGCGGCCGCGACTTGCGGCCTTCACACCACCAGCGTGTTCGGCAAGACCATCAAGCACAAGCCGCTGGACCCGGAAAATCCCGACATCCTGTTCGGCACCACCGGTTCCATCTGGGGCGAGGCGGGTATCGGCGCCACCAAGGTCTATGACACCGAGCAGGCCATCAAGCACATCTCCCAGGTCGGGCTGCAGGGCATCGAGCCTTATGCCGCCGGCATCGAGCCCTACCGCTCCAACCCCAAGGCGCTGCGCGCCATCTGCGACAAGTACAACATCACCTTTATCGATGCCTCCAATGGCCAGAAGGGCCAGTCCACCAATTTCATCGATCCCGAACAGATTCCCAAGACCATCGCCGACCATGTCGCGTTCTGCCGCGACTTCCTGGTGCCGATGGGATCTGACCATTGGAAGATCAACATGGGCCAGCGCCCCAAGGGCGGCCCCAGCGACGACCAGCTCAAGCGCCTGGCTGACACCCTGAACGAAGTCGGCCGCCAGACCATCGCCATGGGCGTGCGCCTTGCGCCGCATCCGCACATCTGGGGCCCGCTGGAGCGCGAGCGGGAAATGCGTTTTGTGATGGATCACACCGATCCCAAATATGTCTGGCTGACCGCCGATACCGGCCATCTCACGCTGGGCGGCGGCGATGCGGTGCAGATCATCAGCGATTACTTCCCGCGCCTGGCGGAAGTCCATCTCAAGGACACCTACGCCAAGTATCGCGGCAACAAGGAAACCCCCACGCCCGAAATGCACGCCCAGGCGAGCGTCTATCACAACCTGGGCGGCGGCGGCGTCGACTTCCCGGGCCTCTTCAAGGTGCTGCGCGAGAAGCACTTCAAGGGCTGGGCGGTGTTCGACGTGGACGGCCCGCGCAAGGGCGATGACGGTTTCGACGCCATCGGCGGCAACATGAAGCTGGCCACCGACGATTACATCGCCCACAACATCAACTATCTGCGCGATGTGATCGGCATCAAGCTGCCGCCGCTGGATTAAGCCAAAAAAGGGACGGGCGATGTCGCGCCACTTGATACTGTGTGCCCTGCTGCTTGCGGGGACGCCGGCCTTTGCCGCGGGCTATGACGCGCAGCTGGACCCGGCGCCGTTCGATGCCACCACGCGGGCCGACGTGATCGGCAGCATCGGCAACGCCACGGCCACATTGGAGGGCAGCACGCTGACGGTGCATGGCACCTTTTCCAACCTGAAGTCGCCCGCCACCACCGGTTCGTTCCGCATCGGCCTGGCCAAGGGCGTGCCGGGCGATGCCATCGGCAGCCTGACGGTCGAGCATGCCCGCCAGGGTGCGTTTTCGGGCAGCATCAAGCTCACCCCCGCACAGATCGGCGCCCTGAAGCGGCAATCGCTTTATGTGCGCATCGACAGCGAAAAATCGCCCGACGGCAATCTGCAGGGTTGGCTGGAAGAATCGGAAAAAGATCATGTCTCGTAACATTCTGGCCGGCGGCGCCGGCCTGATCGCGCTGGGCGTGCTGGCCGCCGCGCAGGCGCTGGCCCAATCGCCGGGCGTCTACAACATGGAACAGGCCACCAAGGGCCATGCCGCCTATGTCGCCAGTTGCGCCGGCTGCCACCGCGCCAACCTGGCAGGCGGCGGCGATGCGCCCGCGCTGGGCGGCAACGGCTTCATGTCGTCCTTCGGCAATCGCTCGACCAAGGACCTGTACAAGTTCATCGCCACCTCCATGCCGGCCGGCGCGCCGGGCAGCCTGGGCGAAGAGGCCTACACAAACATCACCGCTTATCTTCTATACGCCAACGGCGCCAAGCCCGGTTCGGCGGCTTTCAACAAGGACACCGACGTCAAGGTATCGACCCTGGCGGACGGCAAGGTGCTGGCCGAAGCGATTGCCCCGCCCAGCCTGGGCAAGATGGCGGCCGCCGAAGCCCGCGCCCGCGCCGAAGCCCCGCCGCCGGCCCACGGCCTGACCGTGGCGGGCACGGTGAAGAACTATGTCGATGTCACCGACGACATGCTCAAGAATCCGGCAGACGGCGAATGGCTGATGTACCGCCGCAATTACCAGGGCTGGAGTTTCTCGCCGCTCAAGCAGATCACGCCCGAGAATGTGAAGAACCTGACTTTGAAATGGGCCTGGAACATGAACGAGGGCGGCGCCAGCCAGGTGACGCCCATCGTCCATGCCGGCACCATGTTCCTGTCCAACACTTCCAACACGGTGCAGGCGCTCGACGCGCGCACCGGCGAGCTGATCTGGGAAAACCGCATCGGCCCGGTGTCGCGCATCGCCTATGGTGGCACGCGGAGCCTGGCCATCTATCACGACAAGGTCTATGTCGCGACCACCGACGCCATGATCCATGCGCTGGACGCGCGCACCGGCAAGATCGTGTGGGAACAGGCGCTGGGCACCACCAACAACTCCAACACCGGCGGCGTCATGGTGATGCGCGGCAAGTTGCTGACCGGCCTGACCGGCTGCGATAACTATTCGCAGAACAATTGCTACATCTCCGCCTTCGACGCCGACACCGGCAAGCGCGACTGGAAGTTCTACACCACCGCATTGGAAGGCCAGCCGGGCGGCGATACCTGGAACGGTTTGCCGAACCTGCTGCGCGGCGGCGGCGACACCTGGATCGCCGGCACCTATGACCCGGATTTGAACACGACCTATTGGGGCGTGGCCCAGACCAAGCCGTGGTTCCGCGCCAGCCGCAAGACCGGCAATGCCTCCACGCTCTATTCGTCCTCGACCTTGGCGCTGGATCCGGATACCGGCAAGTTGAAATGGTATTTCCAGCACGCCCCGGGCGAGAGTCTGGACCTAGACGAAGTGTTCGAGCGCGTGCTGATCAATCACGGCGACCAGAAGACCGTGATGACCATCGGCAAGCCCGGTATCCTGTGGAAGCTCGACCGCGTGACCGGCAAGTTCCTCGCCGCCAAGGAGACGATCTTCCAGAACGTCTTCTCCAACATCGACCACAAGACCGGCGCGGTGACCTATCGCAAGGACATCTTGAACCAGAAGACCAATCAATGGTTCTCGTCCTGCCCGGGCCCGGAAGGCGGCCATGACTGGCAGGCCACCAGCTATTACCAGCCCGACGACCTCCTGATCATTCCGCTCAGCCAGAGCTGCGTGATGATCCAGGGCCATGACGTGGAACAGAAGCTGGGCGGCGGCGGCACCGCGGCTTCTCAGAAGTTCTTCTTCATGCCCGGCACCCACCAGAACATGGGCAAGCTGGTTGCCTACCGCACCTCTGACATGAAGGAAGTCTGGTCCTGGCAACAGCGCAGCCCCTTCCTGACGTCGGTGCTGTCCACCGCGGGCGGCGTGGCGTTCGTCGGCGACTTCAACCGCAGCTTCAAGGCGGTGGACGCCAGGACCGGCAAGATCATCTGGCAGACCCGGCTAGGCAACACGGTGCAGGGCTATCCCGTCAGCTTCAGCCTGGACGGCAAGCAGTATATCGCCGTGGCGTCCGGCCTTGGCGGCGGCAGCCCGCAGCAAAAGCCGACCATGCTGCTGGACGAAGTGCACCGGCCGTCAACCGGCCACCAGCTTTATGTGTTCGGCCTGCCGGATTAGGCACCGACGCCCTCATGCTTCGACAAGCTCAGCATGAGGAATTCCTCACCCTGAGCCCGTCGAAGGGTGAGGGCTATTTGGTCTGCGGCATGAACATGTGCACGCTGATGATGATGAACTCGCCGGTCACGTCCTGAAACTGGTGCGCCGTATCCGGCGGCACCAGCAGGATGTCGCCGGCCGCCAGCTTGCGCGGGGATGCGCCCTCGATGCCGGTACCGGCGTCGGTGGTCGAACCGGCGCGGATCGGCGCACCGCCCACCAGCTTGCCGCCTGACGCGAAAGTCGCGTTGCCTTTCAGCACATGCACCAGCTCGGCTTCGCCGTGATGCACGGTCGGCGGCGTCAGCCCGGTGCGATATTCCAGCAGCACGCGATAGGGCCCATAGGTCGCCACCGGCCGGGTGGAGTTGATGTTGGGCGATTTCTGTTCCGCCTTGGCCTTGGCGATCACGGCCGGGATGTCGGCGCCGGCGGTGAACAGCGGGTCCGGCGCGACTTGCGCCAGCGCGGGCAGGGGGATCAGAAGCAGGGCGGCGAGTATCATCTTCTTCATAGCACTATCCTTCTTGCTCAGCCGCTCGCCCAAGCTCGCGGCGTTCGTTGCTTTCGCATGTCCACTGGACATGCTCATCCGCGAGCGCTGACGCGCCCGCGGACCGCGCCTCACTGCTTGGCTCCAGCGTCGGCGTCGAAATTGTGCATGCCATAGGGGCGGGGGTTGATGGCGATGCGGGTGGACATGCCGTTGCCGGACCAGCTGGCGCGGTGCCAGCGGCCCTGCGGGGCATAGACCACGTCGCCGACATTGGCGGTGTAAACCGGCATGCCTTCCATCTTGTAGTCCACCGTGCCCTCGGCGATCACCCAGAACTCGTTATAGTCGATGTGGAAATGGCCCTTGTTGCTGTCGGGCGGCGTGGGCACGCCATGGCCGCGGATCACATTGGCGAAGTTGGTGGTGTCGGCGACAAAGGGGTGGTCGCCCGGCGTGGCGGGACGCTTCACAAAATCGCCCCAGAAATCCAGCGCCGGCTTGTTCACATCGTCATACTTGTCCGGCGGGGTGCGGTAGCTGGCCAGCACGTAAGTCTTGCCCTTGGCCGTGGGCGCCGGGCCCTTGTCGCCCTGGCTGGCCGGGTACAGCGGCGTGCGGTTCGAGCGGATGACTTCCAGGCGTACGCTGGGCTCATCGCCAACCGTCTCCATCCAGTAGACGTTGCGGTAAGGCACCTGCACCAGCCAGCCCTTGGAGGCCAGGATCGGCTGCTGGCCCTCGATATGGAAGCGGACCTGGCCGGAGGCGATGTACCAGAAGATGCGGTCGTCACCCCAGAATTGCGGCTTTGTCTTGCCGCCAGGCGCCAGTGAGATGTAGTCGGCGGCATAGTCCTGGTCGCGCACGATGGGCTGGTCCCAGTCGGCCTTGCCCTTGTGGGCGGCCATGATCTCGGACAGGCGCCAGATCGGCTTGTTGGGCGCCTTCCATTCGGTCATCGGCACCGGCTTGGGCGACCAGCTGTACCAGATCTTCGGCGCGTCCTGTGCTGCAGAGGGGGCCATGGCCGGAACCAGCGCCAGGAGGAGGGCCCCCGCCCCCAGTAAAGCCTTGCGAAATTTCATCAAGAACACTCCCCAAACCCATGTTTTTCTTGTGCAAACAATGTCCCGGAACCGGCCGCAAGACAACCGTGTTACGAAAGACAAACCGGTGTAGTATTCGGGTGGCAACTTCAACACCGGAGTCGCGTCATGAAGCTTCAAACACTGCTTTTGACGGCTGCGATGGCCGCCGCCGTTTCGGTCTCGACGCCGTCCTGGGCCCAGATCATCGTCACCCAGGAATCCGGCTGGGCCCATGATTGTTTCGTCCATGCCAAGACCGGCCGGGCCTTTGACGGCGTTCCGGCCTGCGACATGGCCATCAAGCGCGAAGCCCTGAGCAAAAAGGACCTGGCCGCCACTTACGACAATCGCGGGGTGATGCTGGACCAGCTTGGCCATATCGAGCGCGCCGCCGCCGATTTCAACAAGGCGATCGAGATCCAGCCCGACCTGGGCGATCCTTACGTCAATCTGGGCGTGATGCTGATCAAGGAAAAGAAGTACGGGCCGGCGCTGGACCAGATCAACAAGGGCATGGACCTTGGCATGGGCTTTCCGCACCTGGGTTATTACAACCGCGCGATCGCCGAGCAGATGCTGGGCCGCTACAAGGAAGCCTATTACGACTACAAGAAGTCGGTGGAGCTGGAACCCAGCTTCGCGGCGGCCGAAGAGCGGCTGAAGGACTTCACCGTGACCAAGGTGCCGGCCAAGACGCCGGGTTGACGCTAAGCCGTGATTGATCCTAGGGCTGCTTGGCTTTTAGGGCTTTTCGACGTCGCCAATAGATCAGGGCGCCCACCACGACGCCTTTAACGGCCAGCCATGTCGCAATGATCATTTAAAGTCTTCCCGAAATCACCAAATAATCCACGCCAATAAGCCAACCGCAGTAAGTCCTAACGTCCAAACCATCATAGACCAATGATGGGTACCTGAGCCGAGTAGCGAATTGTGCTGCATGCCGGGATTTCGGGACCAGCACCATGCGGTGATGTAAACGATCCCGGCCATACCTAAAATGGCTATGGCCGTATGATAGAGGGCGATGAGGAGACTGCTGTGGTCATCACCCAAAGTTAGACCTTTTCGCTTTGGCTTTCTTGGGACTCGGTTCCTTCTTGGCCTCCAATTCGACGGGGGGCCGTGGGCGGGTTTTTGAGCATCCGCAACAGCACTTCGTCCTCACGGCTACGGGCGGGTGTTTTAGGCATGGCGGGTAACTCCGAAACTGAATTTCACGCTTCGCTAGGCGAGCTAGTGGTCACATGGAATTTTGCGGAAGGCTGGATCAGGACTCTTTTAGTCCATTTGGGCGGCAACTCTCAAATGGCGCACATTCTAACATCAGAGCTTGGTTCGGTCGGGTTAGAAAACGCCCTGAGCGCCGCAGCTACCCACTCGCTGGAGGCGGACGCCGCGGACCGGGTGAAGCACCTAATCAGTCTTTACTCAATTCTTCGCGGGTACCGTAATTACTGGGTTCATTCGACAATCTTCGTCGCGGGGAGTCAGAATAATGTTCGTGGTTACACATACTCAGTTTCTGCGAAGGGTAAATTACAAACGCACTCCCAGGTGGTCGAAGGTTCGAACGTCAAGGCGATCACGGAGCTTTGCTATTATCTCGGCCTTTTCGCGCGCGGAGTGACAATGAATTTACGGCAGGAGATTGACCCGAAAGACGGGAAAATTCCGCCATTGCCTGACAAGCTGCCTCTGCCACCAGAGGTGGACAAAAGTGCTCCTTATCCTCAATGGCAGAAGCAACCCAAGCCACAAGCTCAAGGGAAGGCTCGAAAGAGGGGTAAGGCTTCAACTTAGCGCCCGCAGAGCAGTCCTAAACGGGTTCCGGCCTTGGGATAACTGGCGATCACGTATCGGCCGGAACACGGGAAATCCTAGCTTTAGGCCAATTCGGGCCTACGCCAAGTATGCAAATTTCCCATAATATTACTTATACGATAAATTGGCATGTGCGGGGAAATGGCGGCTTGCGGCCATGGCCGCCCGTCCCTCCAATGGGCCATGACGAATCCCGACCTGAAGCCTTCCCGCGACATCGCCGTGCTGCTGGAAGTGATGAAGCGCCTGCGCGACGGCTGCCCGTGGGACAAGGTCCAGACCTTCGAAACCATCGCGCCTTACACCATCGAGGAAGCCTATGAAGTCGCCTCGGTTATCGCTGACAAGGACATGAAGTCCTTGCCCGGCGAACTGGGCGATCTTCTGTTCCAGGTGGTGTTCCATGCCCGCATGGCCGAGGAAGCCGGGCTGTTCGATTTCGGCGCCGTGGTCGAGGCTGTTACCGCCAAGATGATCCGCCGGCATCCGCATGTCTTCGGCGACGAGACGGCACGCACCGATGCTGCGTCCCAGAAGGATTTCTGGGAAAAGCTGAAGGACAGCGAACGGACCGCGGCCGGCCATACTAGCCTGCTGGATGATGTCGCCAGCGCCCTTCCCGCCCTGATGCGCGCCGAAAAGCTGCAGCGCCGCGCCTCCAGCGTCGGCTTCGACTGGAACGATGCCGCCAAGGTGGTGGACAAGATCGCCGAGGAAGCCCGGGAGGTCGCGCAAGCCCAGACCCAGGCCGAGCGCGAGGAAGAAGTCGGCGACCTGCTGTTCGTGGTCGCCAACCTGGCCCGTCACCTGAAGGTGGATCCGGAAGCGGCCCTGCGCGGCGCCAATGCCAAGTTCATCCGCCGCTTCCGCCATATCGAGACCAGCCTGGCGGCCCGCGGCGTCACCCTGGGCGATGCCGGGCTGGAGGAAATGGAAGCCCTGTGGCAGGAGGCCAAGCGGGCCGAAAAGTCAGCAAAAGGAAGTTCCGCGTCCTGATCTGTTGTCTCAGGACTATTTCGCAACCCCCTGCCCGAGCTTGGGAAAGCGGTTTTCAAACCGGCCAAGATCGTCAGGATGGATGCGCAGGGACAGGCTGATTTTCCCGGCCCGGTCGCGCCGTTCCAGCACCTGGGCGTGGCGATAGGCAAAGGCCAAGGCCTCGCCATCGGCGGCGTCCAGCTTCAGGGTCAGGGTAATGTTGTCACGCGTCACGAAGGCTTCGAATTCGGCCAAAAGCGCCGGAATCCCCTCGCCCGTCAGGGCCGAAACCGCGATGCCCTCGCCCCGGCCGTTGCGGCTGAGCAGGCCCTTGCGCTGGCCCGGCTCCAGCAGGTCGATCTTGTTCAGCACTTCCATCATGGGCTTGTCGGCCCCCAGTTCCTCCAGCACCGCCAGCACGTCGGCCTTCTGGGCGGCGGTCTCCTCATGGGCGGCGTCGCGGACATGGACGATGACATCGGCCGCCAGCACTTCTTCCAGGGTGGCGCGGAAAGCGGCCACCAGCTCGGTCGGCAGGTCGGCAATGAAGCCCACCGTGTCGGACAGGATGATGCGGGTGCCCTTGGGCAGCTTCACCCCGCGCATGGTCGGGTCGAGGGTGGCGAACAACAGGTCCTTGGCCAGCACTTCGGATTCGGTCAGTCGGTTGAACAGGGTGGACTTGCCGGCATTGGTGTAGCCGACCAGCGCCACCACCGGGAACGGCACCTTTTTGCGCGCCTGGCGGCCCAGGCTGCGGGTCTTCTTGACCTTTTCCAGCTCGGTCTTGATCCGCACGATACGTTCGGCGATCAGGCGGCGGTCGCTTTCGATCTGGCTTTCGCCCGGACCGCCCAGAAAGCCGAAACCGCCGCGCTGGCGCTCCAGATGGGTCCAGCTGCGCACCAAGCGCGAGCGCTGATAGTTCAGATGCGCCAGTTCGACCTGCAAGCGCCCTTCCCGCGTGGCGGCGCGCTCGCCGAAGATTTCCAGGATCACCGCGGTGCGGTCCAGCACCTTGCTGTTCCACGCCTTCTCCAGATTGCGCTGCTGCACCGGCGACAGATGCGCATTGACGATGATGACATCGGGCTCCTGATCCCGGGCCAGGACGGCGATTTCCTCGACCTTGCCGGTGCCCAGCAAGGTGCCCGGCGTGGGGCGGGCCAGCGGCGCCACCAGCGCCTCCACCACATTCAAATGAATGGCAGCCGTCAGGCCGACGGCTTCGTCCAGGCGCGCCTGTGCATCGCGCAGCGCCTCGTCCTTGCGGCTGCGGTTCTTCGGCTCGACATGAATAACGAAAGCGCGACTGCCCAAATCAGACTTCGGCCGGTTCGTCCTGGAGCTGGATCGGGCCCATCGGCATCACCGTCGAAATGGCATGCTTGTAGACCAGCTGGCTCTGACCATCGCGGCGCAGAAGCACGCAGAAATTGTCGAACCAGGTGATGTTGCCCTGAAGCTTGACGCCGTTGATCAGGAAGATGGTGACGGCGGCTTTGCTCTTGCGGACGGCATTCAGGAATGTGTCTTGAAGGTTCTGTTGTTTATCGCTCATGGGTTCGCCCATTGTTTCAGCCGCATGGGGGTTCACACGGCACCTTGGCATTCAGTCTAGCGGAATGCTGCAATTGCGAAAGAGAAAAAAGCTGAGGTTTTAAGCCTTTTTGTCGCCTGATTTGGCGGCATATAGCTCACGAATACGGCGGGTCAGCGGGCCCGGCTTGCCGTCCCCGATGGGTTCACCATCAATTGTCACGACCGGCACACCGGCCCCTGTCGCCGAAGACAGGAAGGCTTCTTTCGCCGCTTTCGCCTCGGCAACGGTGAACTTGCGTTCGACGACCTTGATCTGCGCTTCGGCGATTGCCTGCAGCATGATCTTGCGCGTCACGCCCGGCAGGATGGCGGTGGAGAGATCGCGTGTGATCACCGTGCCGTCCTGCGCCACGATCCAGGCATTGGTGGACGCGCCTTCGGTGACAAAACCATCCTTGTCCACCAGCCATGCCTCGAACGCGCCGGCCTTGCGCGCCGCCTGCTTGGCCAACAGGTTGGGAAGAAGTTGCACCGTCTTGATATCGCAGCGGCCCCAGCGAATGTCGGGCTGGCTGGAAACACCGATGCCGTTTTCCAGCCGCTGTGCCAGACCCACCGTGTCGATGGCGCGCATGGTCATGATCAGGGTGGGGCGCGGACCATCCGCCGGCGGAACATGGTCACGCTTGACCGCGCCGCGGGTGGCCTGGATGTAAAGATAGCCTTCGGGGATCTTGTTGCGGGCGATCATTTCGCGCATCACGATCTTCAGCGCCGCGCGGCTCATGGGCATGGGCATGCCCAGCTCGCCCAGCGAACGCTCCATGCGGTCCAGGTGTCCGTCCTCATCGGTGGGCGCACCGTTCTTGACCCCTGCGACTTCATAGATGCCGTCGCCCAGCTGCAGCGCGCGATCTTCCACATGCACGCCGGCGCGCGCGAAGGGCACATAGCGACCATTGACATAGGCCACGCGCCCGGCCGGGGCGCGGCTTTCAGACCATTTTTTCAGCATCAGTTGGGGAAGCTCTGTGCCGACCCAACCCCCAGCGACTTCAGCTTGCGATGCAGCGCCGAGCGCTCCATGCCGATGAAGGCCGCGGTGCGGGAGATGTTGCCGCCAAAGCGGTTGATCTGGGCCATCAGGTAATCGCGTTCGAAGATTTCGCGCGCTTCGCGCAGCGGCAGCGAGATCACCAGGTCGCCCGACTTGGAACCGCCCATGCCGGCGCCCAGGTCGGTGGGCAGCAGGTCGGCGGTGACCGCCTCGGTGACATCGTCGCTGGCCAGGATCAGCAGCCGCTCCACGATGTTGCGCAGCTGGCGGACATTGCCCGGCCAGCCATGGGTCTGCAGCACGGCCATGGCATCGTCGCCGATGATGCGCATGGGCAGCCCGCCGGCGGCCGACAGCCGCTTCATGAAATGGCTGACCAGCACCGGGATGTCGTCGCGGCGTTCCGCAAGCGAGGGGATGCGTACCGGCACCACATTGAGGCGGTGATACAGATCCTCGCGGAAACGACCCGCCTCGGTCTCGGCGCGCAGGTCGCGGGTGGTGGAGCAGATGACGCGCGCATCCACCTGGACGCGGGCCTGGCCGCCGACGCGCGTGAATGTCTGGTCGATCAGCACGCGCAGGATCTTGCCCTGGGTTTCCAGCGGCATGTCGGCCACCTCGTCCAGATAGAGCGTGCCGTTATGCGCCAGTTCGAACAGGCCGGTCTTGCGCGGGCCGTCATTGTTCTCGATGCCGAACAGTTCGGCTTCCAGCCGGTCCGGCTCCATGGTGGCGCAGTTGATGGCGACGAAGGCGTTGCCGGAGCGGCGCGAGCGGGCATGGATCAGGCGCGCCGCCACTTCCTTGCCCGAACCGGCCGGGCCGGCGATCAGCACGCGGCTGTTGGTGGGCGCGATCTTGTCGATCAGCACGCGCAGCTGGGTGATGGTGGGGGAATTGCCCACCAGCTCGCCCTCGTCACCCGCCTTCAGCTTCAGTTCCTGCACTTCGCGCTTCAGGCGCGCCGCTTCCAGGGCGCGTTCCACCACATGCAGCAGGCGGTCGGCCTTGAACGGCTTTTCGACAAAGTCATAGGCGCCCTTCTTGATCGAGGCGACGGCGGTCTCGATGGTGCCGTGGCCGGAAATCATCACCACCGGCAGCTCGGGCTGCTCGCGCTTGATGGTTTCCAGGATCTCGATGCCATCCAGCTTGGAGCCCTGCAGCCAGATATCCAGCACCACAAGCTGGGGCCGGCGGGCGCGAATGGCGGTCAAGGCGGATTCAGAGTCGCCCGCAACGCGGGTGGTGTACCCCTCGTCATGCAGGATGCCCGCGATCAGGTCGCGGATATCTTCCTCATCATCCACGATGAGGATCTCAGACGCGATCAGCGATCCGTTTTTGCTCATCTTCCGGTCCTTTGCTTTCCTGGGCTTTCAGAGTCTTTTGTACGAACGGGAAGGTCAATGTGACCTCCGCGCCTTCCCCGCCTTCCACGTCGGCGAGGGTGATGTCCCCGCCATGGTCTTCCATGATCTTGCGCACGATCGCCAAACCCAGCCCGGTGCCCTTGGCGCGGGTGGTGACATAGGGCTCGGTCAGCCGGTGCTTGTGTTCCGGCGGCAGGCCGATGCCGTTGTCGGTGATGCGATAGGCAAATTTCGAGCCCCCACTTCCATTATTAATGGGTTCCAGTGCGATGACGATCTTGCCCGGCTCGTCATCGCCCTTGGCGATGCGCGCGGCGATGCCTTCGCCGGCATTCTTCAGCACATTGGTCAGGGCCTGGGAAATCAGCCGCCCATCGCCTTCGAAATGCACCGGCTCCTTGGGCGCGGCGGTGCTGAATGTAATGGCCGGATTGGCGACGCGCTGCAGGAACAAGGCCTGCTGCAACAGTTCCTGGGCATTCTCGCGCCGCATCACCGGCGTTGGCATGCGCGCGAAGGAACTGAACTCATCCACCATGCGGCCGATATCGCCCACTTGGCGCACGATGGTGTCTGTGCACTGCTTGAAGACTTCGGGATCGGTGACGATCTCGTCGGCATATTTGCGCTGCAGCCGCTCGGCCGAAAGCTGGATCGGGGTCAGCGGATTCTTGATTTCGTGCGCGATGCGGCGCGCCACATCGGCCCAGGCGGCGGTGCGCTGTGCCCCCACCAGGTCGGTAATGTCGTCGAAGGTGACGACAAAGCCATCGGCGCTGCCACGTTCGGAGGTGACCTGGACGCTGAGGGTACGCGGCGTTCCTGCCCGCTTGATGGTGACTTCGCCACCGGCACGGCCCGCCGGTTCCGACATGGCTTTCAGGATCAGCGGCGCCAGTTCGGGCACCGCCTCGGAATAATGGTTGGTCTCCATGTCTTCCGGCGCGGCGTTCATCAGCCGCGCGGCGGCGCGGTTGATGATGGTGATACGCCCTTCCCCGTCCAGGCCGATCACGCCCGCGCTCACGCCCGACAGCACGGTCTCGGTGAAGCGGCGGCGGATTTCATTCAGCCGGTTGGCGGCGATCAGGTCTCCGCGCTGGGCGGAAAGCTGCTGGGTCATGCGGTTGAAGGCGGTACCCAACGTGCCCAGTTCGTCATCGTCGCGCTCAATGCGCACCTGGGCGGTGAGGTCACCTTCGGAAACGCGCCCCGCCGCATCGATCAGGTCGGAGATCGGCCGCACCAGCCGGTTGGCCGCCCACAGGCCCGACCAGATCGCGGCCAGCAGCACCACCAGCGCCACCATGAGGTAAAGAAGCGCGAACTGCAGTTGGGTCGCCAGCCGCGAGTCGTTCAGGCGGTTATATTCACCGACCGCGGCCTTGGTGCGCAGGTAATAGGCGAACACCTTGGGGTCCACCACGCGCACGGTTTCCAGATAGGCATCGTTCAGCGCCTGCAGCTGCACCAGCGCGGTGACGGTGCCATTGTCGGGCGTATCCACCACGATGCCCTCGCGCGCCTGGGCGAAGTCGGACGGTGACGGGAGCGGCGGGTCCTTCAGCGACTTCTGTTTGGTCGATCCCAGCACGGCGCCCTTGCTGTCCAGGATGTAGGACGCCTGCAGGCCGCGATTCTGGGTGATGGTGCCAAGCTTGGCGAAAAGCAGGCCCGCCTTGACGTGATGTTCTTCATCGAACAGCTGCGGGTCGCGCTGGATGGCGTCGGCGATATAGCGGATGTCGCCCAGGATGGAGGCTTCATGTTCCTTCACATAGACCTGCGCCACGTTGACGGCGCTGCCCAAGGCTTCCTTCACCCGGCCGGAGAACATCTGGTCCAGGCCCAGGTTCAGGGTCACGGCGGCGAACACGGCGACCAGGATCACCGGCACCACGGCGATGGCCGAGAACCAGGTCACCAGCCGGGCATGCAGTCTGGCGCCGGCGCGGCCCGAGCGGCGCGTGGCCACCAGCCGGGCGATGCGCCAGCCGATCAGCGCCGCCAAGGTCAGCACGACGGTCAGATCGATCAGGAGCAGGATGATCTGCTGCAGCCGGCTCAGGTGATAGGGCAGCAGGTCGGTCAGCAGGGCATAGGTGACGCAGCCCAGCGCGACAGCCAGCAGCGCGACCGCAAAGGCCAGCTGCGAAGGCCGGGATACAGCGCGCAAGGACGCGCGCCGCTCTGGGAACGTTGTTTCGCTAACCATGTCTTCCGTTTTGAATGGTCGCTCCGGCTCTCGCCGACGCGCCATACGACCGGTCCCCCACCCCGAAGCCGGTCAACTGGGCGGGAGTGTAGCCAAGGCACGGACTGTTGCAAGAATGCAGCGTCACAAATTCGCTACAGGGTTACTGGGCAAAACCCAGTAAATCCGCGGAATTGTTCAAGAATCGGGAAAAATAGTTGGAGCTTGAAGTCGGCAGGTCCGGGCTCGCGCGTCGCCGCGACGCTGCCGCTAGGCGACCTGCGCTGTCGCGCGCCGCGCTGCGCCGCTCAGGACCTATTCGGTCCTGAGCCCCCGAATGACTTCCAACCCCAAGTCCCTGATCTTCTTGCGCAGGGTATTGCGGTTCAGCCCCAAGAGCTGCGCTGCCCGGATCTGGTTACCGCGGGTGGCAGCCAGGCAGATCGAGATCAGCGGCCGCTCCACTTCCTGCACGATGCGGTCATAGACGCCCGGCGGCGGCAGGCGGTCGCCCTGGGCCAGGAAGTATTGGGTCAGATACTGCTCGACCGAAGCCGATAGGGATTGCGGCCCCTCGCCGGAATCGGCCGCGAAGGTCTTGGCCGGCTCCTTCAATTCCGCGCTGACCGAAGCCGCCGAGATGGCGTCGCCCGATTGCAGCACCGCCAGGCGCCGGATGAGGTTTTCCAGTTCACGCACATTGCCCGGCCAGCGATGACGCCGCAGCAGGTCCAGCGCTTCATTGTCGAGCGTCTTGTGTGGCAGTCCCTCGTCCTCGGCCTTGCGCAGGAAGTGGCGGACAAGATCGGGAATATCTTCCACCCGTTCGCGCAGCGGCGGCAGGCGCAGCGGCACGACATTCAGGCGATAGTACAAGTCCTCGCGGAACAGGCCCTGGCTGATCAACTGGCGCAAATCGCGGTTGGTGGCGGCGATGATGCGCACATCGGTCTTGATCGGGGTGCGTCCGCCCACGGTGGTATATTCGCCCTGCTGCAACACGCGCAGCAAGCGGGTCTGGGCTTCCAGCGGCATGTCGCCGATTTCGTCCAGGAAGAGCGTGCCGCCTTCGGCTTGTTCGAAGCGGCCGACACCCCGGTTGGTGGCGCCGGTAAAGGCGCCGCGCTCATGGCCGAACAACTCGCTTTCCACCAGTTCCTTGGGGATCGCGGCCATGTTGACGGCGACGAAGGCACCATGGCGGCGCTTGCCGTAATCGTGCAGCGCGCGCGCCACCAGTTCCTTGCCGGTGCCGCTCTCGCCCATGATCATCACGGTCAGGTCGGTCTGGGTCAGGCGCGCAATGACGCGGTAGATTTCCTGCATCGCCGGCGAGCGGCCGATCAGCGGCAGGCGTTCTTCGGCCGCTTCCAGCCCGGTGTCGCGCTTGGATACCGGTGTCGCCAGGGCGCGGCTCACCACGCTGGTGAGCTCCTTCAGGTCGAAGGGCTTGGGCAGATATTCAAAGGCGCCGCGTTCGGCCGCGGTGATGGCGGTCAGAAGCGTGTTCTGGGCGCTCATCACCAGGATGGGCAGTTCCGGGCGCATGCGCTTGATACGTGGGATCAGGTCGAAGCCGGATTCATCAGGCAGCACCACATCGGTGATGACCAGATTGCCCTCGCCCGCCGAAATCCAGCGCCACAGGCCCGCCGCCGTGCCGGTGGTGCGCACATCGTATCCGGCGCGGCCCAGCGCCTGGTTCAGCACCGTGCGGATGGCGCTGTCGTCGTCACAAACAAGAATGGTTGCCGCCATGTTCAGATCTCCCCGGCGCGCGATTGCGGCAACAGCACGCGGAATATGGTACGTCCCGGAACGGAATCGCACTCGATGACGCCGCCATGATCGCCCACGATCTTGGCCACCAGCGCCAGGCCAAGGCCTGTGCCCCGCACTTTGGTGGTGACAAAGGGATCGAAGATGTAAGGCAGCAAATCTGTGGGCACGCCCGAGCCATTGTCGCGCACCGTCACTTCCAGGGGCAGCGACACACGCTCGCCCGCGGTGCCGGCGCCGAACTTCACGCCCGGGCGATAGCCGGTGGTCAGGGTGATCTCGCCGCCGGAATCGGGCAGCGCGTCGGCGGCATTGCGCACCAGGTTGAGGAACACCTGGATCAGCTGGTCCTGGTCGCCCGACACCGCCGGCAGCGAGGGGTCGAAATTCTCGATGATGGTGACGCCGCGCGCAAAGCTGGTTTCGGCCACCTTGCGCACCCGGTCCAGCACTTCATGGATGTTGACGGGACGGCGGGCAAAGGCGCGGGTGTCGCCGAAGCTTTCCATGCGGTCGATCAGGTTGCGGATGCGGTCGGCCTCCGCCACGATCAGCTGGGTCATTTCCCGCTCTTCCGGCGCCAGCGATTCTTCGATCAGCTGGGCGGCGCCGCGGATACCGGCCAGGGGATTCTTGATTTCGTGCGCCAGCACCGCCGCCATGCCGTGCATCGAGCGTACCGCACCGCGCGCCATCAGCTGGCGATCCATGCGCTGGGCCAGGCTGCGTTCCTGGAAGGTGAGCAGCATGGCGCCTTCCGGGTCGGGCACCGGCGTCACCGTTACGTCGGCAACGCGCTCGCCATGCTTTGGGGTGGAAAGATCGATGTCGCGCTCCGCGGTCGAAGCGTTGCGCTCCGCGGCTTGGGAGACCAGCTGGAACAGCGGGGAATGGGGGGCCATAAGGTCAGACAGGGTCTGCTTGCGCAGGATGGTCAGGCCGGTATCGAAGAATTGTTCCGCGGCCGGGTTGGCGTAGATGACTTCCAGCTTTGGGCCCAGCAGCAGCACGGGCATGGGCAGTGCGTTGGCGATCGTGCCAGAGCCGCTTTCGGCGCTTCCGGCTGTACGCAGTTTCTGGAGGACCCCGACCAAGATGTGCCTATAGTTTGAGCATATGTGTTACACGCCGATAATATAGGCATCATACCGCAAAGCAACAAATATCGCGCTGGCCTCCCTTAAATGTTAGGCAGTCCACCGGTTTAGGAAGGATCCCTCATGCCGCGCATCGCGGTCCTGATTGTCGCCGCCGGCAAGGGCGAGCGCGCCGGGACGGAACTGCCAAAACAATATGAACGTCTGGCCGGCAAGCCCATGCTGCGCCGGACGGTTCAGGCCTTTGCGGGCGTCTCTTCGGATCAAAAATGGCCGGTCCAAGTGGTGATCGGCGCGGGGCAGCAGGAACTCGCGGCCGCGGCGCTGGCCGGGCTGGATGTTCCCACCCCCGTGACCGGCGGCGCCACGCGCCAGGAATCGGTGCGGCTGGGGCTGGATGCGCTGGCCAAGGATGCACCCGAATTCGTGCTGATTCATGACGCCGCGCGCCCGCTGGTATCGCGCAAGGTGATCGCGGATGTGGTCGCGGCGCTGGAAGCGGGCGCGGATGGCGCCCTGCCGATGGTGGCCGCGTCCGACACCCTGCGCCGCGCGGGCGACGACGGGCGCTGGAGTTTGGTCTCGCGCGAAAATCTTTACCGCGCCCAGACGCCCCAGGGCTTTGGCTATGCCAAGATCACCAAGGCGCATCATGATCATGCCGGCAGCGAAGTGACCGACGATGTGGCGCTGGCGGAACTGGCGGGATTGAAAGTGCAGATGGTCCAGGGCGAAGAGAAGAACATCAAGGTGACGCGCAAGGAAGATTTTGCTTTGGCGGAAGCGCTGATTGGCGCCGACGTGCGTACGGCATCCGGTTATGACGTGCACCGGTTCAAGGAAGGCGACCACATCTGGCTGTGCGGCCTGAAGGTCCCGCACACACACGGCCTGGAAGGACATTCGGACGCCGATGTGGGCCTGCATGCGATCACCGACGCACTTTTGGGCTGTATCGGCGAAGGCGATATCGGCCAGCATTTTCCGCCGACCGACGAACGCTGGCGCGGCGCGCCATCCTGGAAATTCCTCGATCACGCCGCCGCCCTGGTCGCGGCCAAAGGCGGCGTCATCTCCCATGTCGATGTCACCATCATCTGCGAGCGCCCCAAGGTGGGGCCGCACCGCGACGCCATGAAATCGAAGATTGCCGAAATCCTGAAAATCGAAGAGTCGCGGGTGAGCGTGAAAGCCACCACCACCGAAGGGTTGGGCTTTACCGGCCGCCGCGAAGGCATCGCCGCCCAGGCCATCGCAACCGTAAGGTTATGATGAAGCTCCCGCGCGCCTCCACCGTCGTCGCCTCCGTGTTCGGCATTGGCTATTTCGACATCGCGCCCGGCACCGTCATGAGCGCGGTGGCGATCCCGCTGGCCATCCTGATCGCCCTGTATGGCGGCGGCGGCACGGGCCTGCTGGCCTCCAGCATCATCGTGCTGGTGATCGGCATCCTGGCCTGCGGCGATCATGTGCGCGCCACCGGCCGCGATGATCCGTCCGAATGCGTGATCGACGAGCTGGCGGGGCAATGGTTCGCCTGTTCCTTCTGCCTGCTCACCTTCGGCGGCCTGGTACCTGCCGCGACGGCCATTTCCCTGCCCGCCTTTGGCCTGGCCTTTGCGCTCTTTCGACTGTTCGACATCTGGAAGCCCTGGCCGGTGGGCTGGGCGGACCAGAATCTGGAAGGCGGCCTGGGTGTAATGACCGACGACATGATCGCCGGCGGCATGGCGGGCGTGCTGGTGGTGCTGGCCCGCCTGGTCTTCCACATATGATGTTTTCCCAGGACCTTCGCGGCCGCGCCGAATCCTTGCTGGCGGCGGCGCGCGCCAAGGGCCTGAAGATCGCCACCGCCGAAAGCTGCACCGGCGGCTTGATTTCAGGTCTGCTGACCGAGATTGCCGGTTCATCCGATGTGCTGGATCGCGGCTTTGTCACCTATTCCAACCAGGCCAAGGAAGAGATGCTGGGCGTGCCCGGCGCCATGATCCGCCAGCATGGCGCGGTCTCGGAAGTGGTGGCGCGCGCCATGGCCGAAGGCGCTATCCGCAATTCCACCGCCCAGCTTTCGGTCGCGGTCACCGGCGTCGCCGGTCCGGGCGGCGGCACCGATGAAAAGCCGGTAGGACTGGTGCACATCGCGGCGGCACGCGCCGGCGAGGCGACGTTGCACCGCGAATGCCGCTTCGGCGACATCGGCCGCAGCGAAGTGCGCCTCGCCACCGTCGTGGCAGCGTTGGAACTGCTTCAGCCTTTAGTGTGACGCCGCCAACTGGTCGTGCGCGATTTGTTGCAGCGCATGGGTCTGCGGTTTGGAGAAGCCCATGTCCTCGGCCACGCTTTCATTGTCGCCCAACGACAGCGGGTCCTTGCCCGTTACCTTGCCGAACACCAGCAGCGCTTCCAGGTAATAGCCATAGGCGCTGGCGTGATAGCTGTCCCAGCTCCACAGATTGATCTTGCCCGCCGGAATGCCGGCATAGGGATTGGCGCCGGCGACGCCGGTGTCGATGGCGCGGTTCCAGGCCAGGCCCACCGGCACCACGCCCGTAACGCGCGCCGTCTTGGCCGCCAGGTCATAGGCGGCGGCGACATCGATCCCCATCTGCTGGATCGGCTTGCCGGACCAGGGCTTGCCCGCCGGATAGGTCTGGTCGGCGCGGCTCCAGGTGGCGTCCAGCCAGATTTCCGCCTTGGCATTTTTGGCGCGGAACATGTCGCTGATCTGCTTGGCCGACGACACCAGCAGCGCCGGATTGCCCGGATGATCGATGTCGAGCGTGGAATAGCCGTGCATCACCACCACGTCCCAGGGCTTGTCCAGCAATTCGCGCTTCTGGGCATAGTGAAAGTCCATGCCCTTGCCGCCCACGGTCTCCAGGCTGACGGTGTAGTCCAGCCCCGCTTCTTTCGCGAACGCCGCAAAGAAGGCCGGCACGCCGCCGGTCGTTTTGCCGGTTGGGCCAGGACCATTCAGATCGCTGACGGTGTCAGGCTTGTAATAGCGCGCCGCCGAATTGGCGCCGAAGGTGAAGCTGTTGCCGACGAACAGGATCGTCCTGGCCTCCGCCGCGCCGCACACCAGCATCAGCGATGCCGCGATAACAAACCTGTTCATGCGTTCCCCTCTTGAATCTCTTTGGCGCGCGCCTCGAAGGCGTCGGCCATTTTCAGCATCACCTTCTCGAACTTGGCCCCGGCCACGCTGTGCAGCAAGCGGCTCTTGAACTCGAACAGGATGGAGAAGGTGACTTCACACCCCTGCCCGTCGCCGTTCGGCGTGAACTGCCAGTGGTTCTCCAGCACCTTGAACGGGCCCTTGATCTGGGCGACGTCGATGCGGTGGATGGCCGGGTCCAGCTTGATGTCGCTGGTATAGCGTTCGCGCAAGCCACCATAACCCACGGCCATCTCCGCGCTCATGCCATCCGGTTTGCGCGCCAGCACCCGCAGCGCCACCACCCAGGGCAAAAATTCAGGATATCTCTCCACGTCCGAAACGACCGCATACATCAGCTCGGCCGGATACGGCACGCTGCGAGTCTCGGTATGCGAAATCATCTTTTTATTGGTCGCGATTGCTCAAGCAATCGCTCCCGGGGCCTTCGCCGCTCGCGCGGCCTTCAGCTCCGCAAAGTCGCTGTCGGCATGGTACGAGGAACGGGTCAGCGGCGACGCCGACACCATCAAGAAGCCCTTGGCGCGGGCGATGCTTTCCAGCGACGCGAATTCCTCCGGCGACCAGAAGCGATCCAGCCGCGCATGTTTGCGGGTCGGCTGCAGATACTGGCCGATGGTCAGGAAATCGACATTGGCGGCGCGCAAATCGTCCATCACCTGCATGATCTCTTCGCGGGTTTCGCCCAGGCCCACCATCAGCCCCGACTTGGTGAAGCCGCTGGGCATCAGTTCCTTGGCCCGCTGCAACAGCCGCAGCGAGGTGAAATAGCGCGCGCCCGGGCGGATGTTCAGGTACAGCCGCGGAACGGTTTCCAGATTGTGGTTGAACACTTCGGGCTGCGCCGCCATCAGCACTTCGATGGCGCCGTCCTTGCGCAGGAAATCCGGCGTCAGCACTTCCACCGAAGTGCCGGGGCTTTCCGCATGGGTGGCGCGGATCACGTCGGCGAAATGCTGCGCCCCGCCATCGGCCAGGTCGTCGCGGTCCACCGAGGTGATCACCACATGCGCCAGGCCCAATGTCTTGACCGCGCGGGCAACATTGGCCGGCTCTTCGGGGTCCAGCGCCGCCGGCAGGCCGGTCTTGACGTTGCAGAAGGCGCAGGCGCGGGTGCAGGTGTCGCCCATGATCATCATGGTGGCGTGGCGCTTGGTCCAGCACTCCCCGATGTTCGGGCAGGCCGCCTCCTCGCACACCGTGTGCAGCTTGTTGGCGCGGACGATCTCGCGGGTGACCTGGTATTCCTTGGACACCGGCGCCTTGACCCGGATCCAGTCCGGCTTGCGCTGGATGTCGGTATCCGGGCGGTGGGCCTTTTCGGGATGCCGCGCCTTGGCAAGGGTGTCGATGACGGTGGTCATGTCACAGATATAGACGTGGGACGGGTTAAAATCACCAAGCGCACTGTCACGGCAGCCCTGCGGATTAGGAATAGTATCCCAATGTTATACTTCGCGGACCATCAGCCAAATACGGCACCAAGCGCACCGAGCAGACCCGCTAGGCTCCCTAGAATAAAAAACACGAATAACGCCCAGAACCAGACTGGATGTCGGTCCCGGCGAACTATGGTTGGCCCCTTCAGTCGAATTTCACCGCGTCTCAACCCTTGGATGGGGATTGCAAGGACAATAGGCAGGATCACAAAAAGCCCTATCAGACCCAACAGCCGGTTCATTTTACTTACCGACCTTCGGCCTGTGCTTCGCAATGGTCTTGAGTGTCCGGTCGAATGTCTCGCCGGTTTCATCGGCCTCAAACATCTTGGCCGCCTCCATGAACTTCTCCTTTTGTGAGAGTTTGGCGTAATTCTTCGGCTTCCTGGCCCAATATTATACTTCCCGTACTACGGAGCGGGTACCCCACCATTTCCGCAGCGCTACCAGTCCCCAGATGCCTTCCACCAGTCCGAACGGCCAAGCGCCTTGCATGAAGCCATACGCGGACCCCAGCCAGCACGCGCCGGCAAATGCCAGCGTGAACCAGGGACTCCGCCTTTCCAGCGCATAGGTCACCAACATGGCTGTCACAGCAAATAGCCCGAAGGCAGAAAGGGGTGTCACGGGTTCGGCTTATGGTTCGCGATTGTTTGGAATGCCCGGTGCGGATGCCTCGCCGGTTTCGCTTGTCTCAAACATCTCGGCCGCCTCCAGGAATATCTCCTCTTGGGACCAGCTTGGCGTAGTGCGGCCGAGAAAAGCAAAAGGCCCGGCGCGAGGGTAAGTCGAACCGGGCCTTCGAAGCTGTTTGGCGGCATGGAGATACCGCCAGCCCCCAGCTTCAAGGCAATTAAAACAAACCGATGTAGGCGCTGTCAATTCCAACAAAAGGCCAAGGCCCGCGCCCAACCCGATGCCTGCGAACAGGCTATAAATGCTGGGCGGCCTGATTCTCGTTCAAACCAAAGGCACCTGCTCATGCGATACCTATGGCTGGCGCTGCTGGCGCCCCTGGCGGCCTGCTCCTCCATCATGCCGGTCACCGGCGGGGACGAGAATGGGGGCACCGTCCGCCTGGTCGCCACCGCCTATGGCGAGGACAATGCCATGGACACCGCGCGCGATCATTGCAGCCAGTATCACCGCACCGCGCGCAAGCTGCGCACCGATATTTCCAGCAACACCATGACCTTTACCTGCGAAGCGGCCGATCGCCCGCAGGAGCCTCCGGACCCGACACGGGTCACCGATCGTCCCTACCGGTAAAGCGCGCGGTCAGCGCCGGCCAAACGCCGACAGGAAAAACACCACCGAGCCGATACTGGCCGTGATCCCGACCGTCACGACGCTGACAAACCGCAGCAGCGGATCCAGCCCGGCAATGCTCGCAAAGGCGGCATAGCCCAAGCTGACGAACAGCAGGCCCAGGATGATGTTGCGCGCGACGTCCATGTCCCCAGCCTAACCCGTTTTCCGGACGGCTGAGAACGGGGTGCTAGATAAGCTTTATCCAGCGGACAATGCCCTTGTGGCTGGCACAGGCGCCGGTGTGGTTGTGGGTCTTGGTCCAGGTGCCGTCCTTGCAAAGCGCCGTGGCGCCTTCGGGCATTGCCTCGACGGTGGCCGGATCGCCCGGCTTGGCGACATACCCGCCGGCAACGGCATCGGGGACCACCGGATCGGCGGCCAGCGCGGGCAGCGCCAGGAAGGAAAGCGCGGCGGCGGCGGCGAAGATGGTACGCATGAAATCACCCTTGGGGTTTTGGTTGTGAACCAACCTGCGCTTCGCCTGGGTCAGTAGCAAACCGGCGTTTCGGCCGCCGCGGACAAAAGCCATGCTCCGGGCCGGTTTTTGCGCAGCATCAAGGCGAACATATTTTGGCCATCGCAGAATAGTGAACTTCGCGGTCTCTGCTGCGTTGCACATATTCACTCAACGGGAGCGTCCCATGGCCACTGCCTCGCACGTCCGTCCCCGCCGCCGTCCGGTGCGCGCGGTCGACCAGGTTCATCGCACTGTCGTCAAATCGTCATTCACCCAGAACCTGCTGCGCGCCGCCAACACCAAAACGGCCCGCACCGCCCTGGTGCTGATCGGCACCGCCGGTCTTGCTGCCTTGGCTGTCGCCATTGTCGGCCCCAAGCGGCTGGAGCGTGAAGTCATCAAGCCCCTGCGCGGCGCCATCGAACCCCAGGCGGAGAAGCTCTGGGCCGAGTCCCGTCCCCTGCGCGAGCAGCTGGCGGGCCTGTTCAAGAATGCGACCCCCACCGGCCGCCAGAAGCTGGTGCGCAATTTCCAAAGCTGGATCGGGCATTTTCACGCCACTTGATGGCCTGCTTGGTATAAGTACGCATCCGACCCTTCGCAGGATGCGTCCATGCCGGATGCCGGCACACCCAGTATGACTTTCGATCCCGCCGCGGCCCGGCGTTCGGTGTTCCAGGCGCTTGTCCAGGCCGGCGCCGAACATGGCGGCGACAATCCGGCCTTGGTGGACGGCGACGACCGGGTCCTTTCCTACAACGAGATCATCCGCGCCAGCTTTGCGCTGGGCTCGGCGCTCGCGCGCGGCACCCGGCGCGGGGAATGCGTCGGGGTGATGCTGCCGACCGGGGCTGCCGGCGCCATTGCCTTCTTCGCCCTGTCCGCCATGGGGCGCATTCCCACCATGCTGAACTTCACCAGCGGCACGTCGGCGCTGAAAAGCGCGCTGAATACCGCGCAGGTCCGGCGCGTGGTGACCGCACGCCGCCTGGTGGACAAGGCCGATCTTGGCGGCACCATCGCGGCGCTGGACGAATTCGAGTTCGTCTATCTGGAAGAGGTGCGCAAGAACCTGTCGTTGAAAGACAAGCTGACGGCCGTGGCGGGCAAGCTGGCGCCGCATCTGGTCTCGGCGCGGACGGACTCCGGCGACACGGCGGTCATCCTGTTCACCTCCGGCACCGAAGGCCAGCCCAAGGGCGTGGCGCTAAGTCATGCCAATATCCTGACCAATGTGGCCCAGGTGCGCGAGCGGTTCGCCATCACGCCGGATGACGTGATGTTCAATCCCCTGCCCGTCTTCCATTGTTTCGGATTGGTGGGCGGCACCATCCTGCCCCTGATTGCGGGCCTCAAAGTGGTCAGCCATCCCACGCCGCTGGCGCCCAAGGATATTGTGCGCCGTATCCGCGCCCACCGCGCCACCATCCTTCTGTCCACCGACACCTTCATCAACCAGTATGCCCGCTGCAGCGACGAAGGCGATCTGGACACGCTGCGGGTGGCGGTATGCGGCGCCGAGCGGCTGCGCGATGAGACGCGCATATTCCTGCGCAAGAAATCCACGGTGACCTTGGTCGAAGGTTACGGCGTCACCGAAACCTCGCCCGTGGCGGCGCTGAACACGGTGGAGGACAACCATCCCGGCACGGTCGGACGATTGCTGGCGGGCATGGAGGCCAGGCTGGAGCCGGTGGAAGGCATCGCCGGCGCGGGCCAATTGTTCGTGCGCGGCCCCAACATCATGCAGGGCTATATCAAGCCCAATGCGCCGGGCGTGATCGTGCCGCCGGAAGATGGCTGGCACAACACCGGCGACATCGTGGCCCTGGATGAGGACGGCTTTATCGCCATCCGCGGCCGTCTCAAGCGCTTTGCCAAGATCGGCGGCGAAGCGGTGTCGCTGGCGGTGGTGGAGAACATCGCCGCCGCGCTATGGCCGGAACACTCCCATGCCGCCGTGGCGGTGCCGGACGGGCGCAAGGGCGAGAAGATCGTGCTGGTGACCACCGCGCCGGGCGCGCGGCGGCTGGACATGATCGGCTGGGCCCAGAACCATGGGGTGGCCGAGCTCAGCGTGCCGCGCGAAGTTCTGCTGGCCGAAACAATTCCCATGCTTGCCACCGGCAAGACAGACTATGTCAGTGTCCAGAAACGGGCCGAGGCGGAACAAGCCGCTTCGACCGCCATTACCTGAGTTCAACTTATCTCCGCGCATACCCAAAAGGATTTCCCATGAAACTGTATTATTCCCCCGGCGCCTGCTCGATGGCGGGTCATATCGTGGCGGCCGAAGGCGGCCTCGTTTTGGAGCTGGAAAAGGTCGACCTCAAGACCCACAAGACCGAAGGCGGCGAAGATTTCTATGCCATCAATCCCAAGGGCAATGTCCCCACCCTGAAGCTGGATGACGGCTCGATCCTGGCGGAGAACGCCGCCGTGCTGCCTTTCCTGGGCGACAAGACCGGCATCATGCCCAGGACCGGGACGGACTATTATCACGCACTGGAATGGATCGGTTTCGTCAACTCGGTGCTGCACAGGAACTTCTCGCCCCTTTTCCAGGGCGCGCCGGATGACCAGAAGGCCAAGGCAAAGGAAAAAATCCTGGGCGGCCTGAAGCTGGTCGAAGGCGCATTGACCAGCGACTATCTGATGGGCAACGCCTTCACGCCGGCCGACGCCTATCTGTTCGTGGTGCTGCGCTGGGCCAGGAACATGCAAATCGACCTGTCGCACCTGCCCCGCGTCACCGCCTTCAAGACGCGGATGGAAGCGCGTCCCGCCGTGCAGAAGGCGATGCAGGAAGAAGGTCTCTGACCGCTTGCCAGGCAACACCCGGTCATCCAGGTAAAATAACTACCAGCCGCGCGCGTCGAGCCAGGCCTTGATGAAACCCACCTCGATCGCCTGGCCCTTGGCGTTGCGGTGAAGCGTGTCGGCGCGGGTGGCCGGATCGGACAGCGCCTTGTCGAAGGCCGCGCGCTCGGCCGCATTGAAGGTGTTGTCCGGCCAGAGCGCCAGCACGCGCCGGTCAATCTCCCGCATGATGGGCAGGTCGGGATCGGACTTATTGAAGAACGGCACCTGCGGCAGGATCAGGAAGTGGCGGGTGCGCAAGGTGGACAGGCCCGCGTCCAGCGCGGCGACATACGCGACGGCGGTTTCCCCGGCATTGCGGCGGTCATAGATGATGGTGGTGTCGCTGCGATGGTCCAGATCCTTTAGCATCTTGTCGCGCAGGGCAAAGATCGTCTGGCCGCCGACCCCGTCATTGAAGACCGGTCGTGCCGGCTGATAGCTGCGCGAAAGGCGATTCCACCAGCGGGTGCTGTCCAGGCTTGGAAAAAGATTCCAGAAGCGCTCCATCGTCGGGATGCGCGAGCCGATCGCGAAGCTGTCGCCATGCACGGCGATGGGTGAAAGCGCCGACGCCGCCTGGGCGCTGGCGGCGAGAAGAATGGCTGCCGCCGCGAGAGTCCCCAGACAGGTCTTTTTCACCCGGTTTTGCGCCATTCGGTTCAGCCTCTGAGCCGTTTGTAGGAGGAATATGCAATGATCGAAAGGGGTTATGCCCTCCCCACCAAGCAATTGACAATCATTCGCAATAGCTAATATAAAGCTGTGATTGAGAATGGCTCTCAGCGGGACACGGGTTGGATGATCGTCTGCGTCTGCAATAGGCTGAACGAACAGCGCGTCGGCGCCGCGATTTGCGGCGGCGCCCAATGTGCTGATGATGTTTATGCGCGCTGTGGCGTGAGAAAGAATTGCGGACGATGCCAGGAAACAATCGAAGGAATGCTGGAAGACAGCCGGCGCGCCCTGCAGCAGGCAGCCGAGTAGTCCCGGGCCCCTCCCCGCACGCCTCTGTCACCGGCGATCCGGTCACCATCTCGTTCCTCAACAAGGTGCTGAAGAACGAGCTCACCGCCATCAATCAGTATTTCCTGCATTCGCGCATGCTGGCCGACTGGGGCCTGAGCATCCTGGCGAAGAAGGAATACGAAGAATCCATCGACGAGATGAAGCACGCCGACAAGCTGATCAAGCGCGTGCTGTTCCTGGGCGGCCTGCCCAACCTGCAGGACCTGGGCAAGCTGATGATCGGCGAGAATGTCACCGAAGTCATCAAGTGCGACCTGTCGCTGGAGATGATGTCCCTGCCCGACCTCAAGCTGGGCATCAGCCATTGCGAGACGGTCAAGGATTACATCACCCGCGAACTCTTCACCGACATCCTGGAGAGCGAGGAAGAGCATATCGACTGGCTGCAGACCCAGCAGCGGCTGATCGAGCAGATGGGCATCGAGAATTTCGTCCAGCTGCAAAGCAAACCGAACGAGAGCTAGGCGGCTTTGCGAACCTTCCAGAATCGCACCGCGCGCTGGGCGGCCTCGACCGGCACGGCTTCATAAAGATTGCCGAACTCTTCGGCGCCGCCCAGGGCGCGGTCCTGTCCGTCCAGCGCGATCGCCAGCGACACGAACAGCGGCCGGTTGAAGTTGGCGCCGCGGCACAGCAGCGCCAGCGTATCCAGGTCCTTGCCCTCGACCACGCGCTGGGCCAGGTCGAATTCCACATCCGTCAGGCGGGCCAGCGCGAGCTTGAAAGCGGTGCGCGAGCCCGCGCCTTCGCGCAACATGGTGACCAATGACGGCGGGTGCAGGGTCTGGGCGCGCGCCATCTGGTCGATCCGCTTGACCGCCGCCGTCATGTCGGCCGGCGTGTCGCCATAGACCTTGTTCAGCACCCTGCGGTTCTTCTGGAACGCGCGCTCGATCTCTTCGGGCGGCACATTGCCGATCTTGCGCAGGATTTCCTGGCGCAGCGATTTCTCGACGCTGGTGTAAAGCTCGTTCAGCAGCCCGATCGGAACGTCCGTGCGATTGACCAGCGGCTTCTGCAGGACCGTGCTGGTCTGGGCGCGCACCGCCACGGCCTCGAATGTTTCAGGCTCGATGGTCGCGCCGCGGTTGGACAGCAGAGAGGACACGACATGGTCGTCGCCCTTTTCGACCAGCGCATGCGAGACCACGCCGCTGATGCTCTGGCGCTGCGTCACCGCCATCAGATGTTCCTGGCCCTTTTCCGCGATCACTTCCAGCAAGGTCGTGTCGCTGAGGTTTCTGGCATGCTGCAGCACCGGGCGCGCCACCTCGATGTCGTCGCGCGCGAACAGATGGGCGGAACAGGTGAACAGCGCATCCTGGTTCGCCACCAGCCTGGCCAGGTCAGCGCGGACATGCGCGGAATAGTCCGCCGCCACCGTGGCCAGCAGCCCGTCCAGCTCCTGGATCGAGCGGCCGCCGGGCACCGGATTGTCCATCGCCTCGGTCACCTTGCGCAGCAGTTCGCGCCGGTCCTCGCTGGAGGACTGTCCGGAAAAGCCCGCCAGCATGGCAAAGCGGGGCGCGGGAGAGGACATGACTAAGCTTTCTGCTCAAAATCTTATGGATGTGAGCAGCATTTTGGCTGGAAAGTCTTAAAGGAACTTTGGGAACCGTGGTTAAGACAGCGGTAAGAACTAGAATTCGGCTTCCAGTTCCTCGATGCCGGCGCGCTCGGCGCGGGCCGCTTCGGTCCATTCGATTATGTCCGGCAGCGCCAGGATGGTCTCGCAGTAATCGGCGCATTGCCGGTCCAGCTTGACGTCGTAGGTGGCAAAGCGCGTCGCCACCGGCGCATACATGGCGTCGGCCAAGGTGGGCGTCTCGCCGAAAAGATACGGGCCGCCATAAAGGTTCAGGCATTCGTGCCAGATCGTGACGATGCGTTCGATATCGGCCTGGGCCGCCGCCCAGATCTTGAAGCCCTTGTAATGGGCCTTCAAATTCATCGGCAGCGCCGAACGCAGGTTGGCAAAGCCCAGGTGCATTTCTCCCGAAATGGAGCGGCAATGGCTGCGCGCCGCCGCATCGCGCGGCAAAAGACCGGCCTGGGGAAAATTCTCATGCAGATATTCGCCGATGGCCAGGGTGTCCCACACCTTCAGGCCGTTATGGGTCAGGCGCGGCACCAAGAAAGACGGCGCCAGCATCAACAGCTCGGCACGGGCGTCCGGATCGTCGGCGGACAGTATTTCTTCCTTGAAATCCAGGCCCGCCATCCGGCACAGCAACCAGCCGCGCAGCGACCAGGAGGAGTAGTTCTTGCTGGAAATCGTCAGAACCGCATCGCCCATAACCGGCAGTTTGGCGGGTTTTGGCGCGTTGACAAGGATTATTTTGCAATGCAGCATCCCCCGATCAGTTACCGTCGGACTGGAGCGGAATCCTGGGTGATTCCTAGGGGCTTGCGAGCGGATGTTGTACGACGCCTATCAGGCCCAACAGGACTTTCTCGCGCCCTGGCGCGCGGGTGCCGACCTGATCAAGGCTGCCCTCAGCGACACCGCCCTGGGGCCGGCCGCCAATTACTGGTTTCGCAGCATCGGCGCCGGCGCCGAAATCTTCTCGCGCGCGCAAATGCTCCATGAGCGCCCAGCGTTCGAGATCACCGAGGTCATGGTGGCGGGCAAGACCCAGAAGGTCACCGAGGACGTGGCGCTGGAAATGCCGTTCGGCAACCTGCTGCATTTCCGCAAGGAGAGCGGCAAGGACCAGCCCAGGGTGCTACTGGCCGCGCCGATGGCGGGCCACTTTCCCACCCTGCTGCGCGGCACGATCCAGACCCTGCTCCAGGACCATGACGTCTATGTCACCGACTGGAAAAGCGGCCGCGACGTGCCGATGTCCGAAGGACGCTTCGGCACCGACGAATATATCGATCACCTGATCGCCTTCTTCGAACATATCGGCCCGGGCGCGCATGGCATGGCGGTGTGCCAGCCCTGCCCCGCCATGCTGGCGACGACAGCGCTAATGTCCGAGGACAAGAATCCCGCCACGCCCAAGAGCCTGGTCTTGATGGCGGGTCCGGTAGACACCTCGATCAATCCCACCAAGGTCAACCACCTGGCCAATGAAAAGCCGCTGGAATGGTTCGAGCGCAACCTGATCACCACCATCCCGCGCCGCTTTGCCGGCGCGCACCGGCGCGTTTATCCGGGCTTCATCCAGCTGTCGGCCTTCATCAACATGAACCTGTCGCGCCATGTGCGCGCCCACATGGACTTGTTCAGCCACATCCTGAAGGGCGAGCTGGCCAAGGCCGATGCCAACAAGCGGTTCTATGACGAATATTTCGCCGTCGCCGACCTGCCGGCGGAATTCTATCTGGAGACGGTGCAGCGGGTGTTCCAGGAGCATCACCTGGCCCGCGGCATCTATACCTGGCGCAACCGCAAGGTGGATCCGCGCGCCATCCGCAAGACCTCGCTGCTGACGGTGGAAGGCGAACGCGACGATATCTGTGGCCTGGGCCAGACCATGGCGGCGCAGGACCTGTGTTCCAGCATCAAGCCGTTCCGCAAGAAGCACTATGTCCAGGCCGGTGTCGGCCATTACGGCGTCTTCTCCGGCACGCGCTGGCAGACCCAGATCTACCCCACCGTGCGGAACATGATCCTCTCGAGCGAGTAGTGAGAAGCGGTTCGCCGAAGGCGAACGAAATGGTCCAGTGGACCATTTCGAGCGACGAACGCCGCGAGCTTGGATGAGCGGCCGCGGGGCGTCATGAAAATTATTTCAATGCAGTATTGAGCAGCCAGGCCAAGCGAACACCAGCCTTGGTCAACTGCCCGCGCGCCACAGCCGATTCCCGAAAAGCATAGTCGCGCGGCAGCCTGACGAAGCGGCGGCCATCCACCGGCGGGTAGATCTCGTCGCGGGCGATCGCCAGCGACTCATTGGCCCATCCGGCAGGCGTTCCGGTGGACCATGCCTTGCGCTGCGCTTGTGTCGCGCTGCGTTCCAGGCCGGCGGCGATCACGCCTGTGTCATACCCCAGGGCCTGCACCACATCGGCGTCCCATACCTTGTGCAGGCTGGCGCGCTCGCGGCCCATGGCGACATGCACGTCATTGCCGCCCCGGTCGCCATCGTCGGCGGCATGCAGCGGCTGATGGATGTCGGCGACAAAATGGATCAGGAAGCGCAGCGCCTCGGCCCGCGCCCGGTCACCCGCCCGGCGATCGCCGAGCAAGCGCAGGTCATTGCCGATCTGCGCCACCACGCAATCGCCGCGCGGGCAGTCGCGCCTGGCGTCGTAACCCGGCGCGGCAAGCGGGATGTTCACATAGTGCCAGCTTCCGGTGTCGCGCCGCTGGTCGCGCACCTCGTCCGCCCAGTTGGCGTCATGGATCATCATGGCTTCGCTGCCCAGCAGGTGCGCCACCTGCCCGCGCGCGGCCGGTGTCAGTTCGCGCAGCGCCATCGCGGCCACGATCTCATGGCCCTGCGCGCCCCAGGCCAAGGCCCGGGCCGGCGCCGCCACCAGCAAAACCGCCAGCAAGGCGGAACTTGGAAAGTGTCTAAAGTTCAAGGATAACAATCCCTTGCCGGTCATATCGAACAACGCTTATATGCCATGACTCGCGGCTGCGCGGGAAACTGGAGCTGTCTTGGGTAACCTGCGCGCCAATACCAGCATTGCCGTCACCCTGCGCCGCGGCCTGAACGGCGCCGGCGCGGCGCTGGCCACCACCGATGGCCGCTGGGCGCTGGTTTCGACATCGCTGACCGCGCTGGTGGCAGGCGCCCTGGCCTGGATGGCGGTGGGCATGATGCCGGTATCGCGGCCGATGGTGGCGCCGGGCCGCTCATCCCTGCCCTATGCCCTTTTCATGAAATTGATCCGCGCCAGCGAGCCGGTGAACCAGCCGTCCGACAATTCCGACAATGCCAATCCCAATCCCGGCGTGGAAAACCGCACCGTCACATTGGATGCGGGCGACATATTGGCGGGCATGCTGGAAGATGTCGGCATCTCGGCCCAGGACGCCAATGCCGTGGTTGCCGCCATGGGCAAGAATTTTGATCCCCGCGCCCTGAAGGCCGGCCAGGCGTTCGACCTCACCTATTCGGTCGCCACCATCGATGCCAGCGGCAATGCCCCGCCGCCGGTGCCGTCGGCGCCGCGCACCACCACGGTGATTGTCAATCATCAGCCGGTGGTCGTGCCGGTGGATGCCGAGGAAGACGATGCCGGCGCCACGGAGGAAAACTCCCAGCCCATCTCGCGTCTGCTGTCGCTGCATTTCTCGCCGACCATCGACAAGGAGATCACCGTCACCCGCACCACCGAGGGCGGCTATATGGCGGAGATGGAAACCAAGCAGCTGCAGGTGCATCGCCACCGCGCCGGCGGCACCATCGATTCCAGCCTGTATCTGGCGGCGACCCAGGCGGGCATCCCCACCGATGTCGTGATCGACATGATCCGGATGTTCTCCTACAAGGTCGACTTCCAGCGCGACCTGCATCCGGGCGACCGTTTCGAGGTCTTTTACGACTATTACTACACGCCCGAAGGCCAGCCGGCGAAGTTCGGTTCCATCAGCTATTCGATGATGACCTTGGGCGGCAAGCAGATCCCGATGTACCGCTTCCAGGCCGATCCCAACGAGCCGGCGGAATATTTCGACCAGAAGGGCGAAAGCTCCAAGGGCCTCCTGATGAAGACGCCGGTGGACGGCGCGCGCATTTCGTCCGGCTTCGGATCGCGCTTCCATCCCATCCTGGGTTATACTCGCATGCACAAGGGCGTGGACTTCGCCGTGCCCACCGGCACGCCGGTCATGGCGGCGGGCGCCGGCACCATCCAGTTCATGGGCCGCGCAAGCGGCTATGGCAACTTCGTCAAGATCAACCACGGCAATGGCTATTCCACCGATTATGGCCACCTGTCCCGTTTCGCGCCGGGCATGCGCCAGGGTGCGCGCGTGCGCCAGGGTCAGGTGTTCGCCTATAGCGGCATGAGCGGCATGGCGACGGGCCCGCACCTGCATTACGAAATCCTGGTCAACAAGGTTCAGGTCAATCCCCTGACGGTGAAGATGGCGCAAGGCCGCCTGCTGATCGGCAAGCTGCTACGCCTGTTCCAGGAAAAGCGTCTGGAGATCGACAATCTGGTCGCCACCACCAGCCTGGAAGCCAAGGTGGCCGACAGCGCGACCGACTTGCGCCAGGCCAGAGTGAAATAAGCAGGGAACTTTAACCGCAGACAGCTGTTATGCTCCCCATAGGGGAACGCGGCGCGTGTTGATTCAAGGTGGTTACGACATTGCGTTTCGCTTCAAAGCGCCTACGCCAATGCTTTTGCAGGTGCATCTGCGCCCCGAGTTGCGAAAGCGGCTGAAAACTCCCGAAAAGCTCATCTTCGATCCGCCGGTGCCATTCCGCACCTATACCGACTCGTTCGGCAACATCTGCACCCGCCTTATCGCGCCCCGGGGCGATCTGAAATTCTCCAACCGCTTTGTCATCCGCGATGACGGCAAGCCGGACGTGATGCCCGTCAAGGCGCGCCAGGCGGAAGTGGACGACCTGCCCGACGATGTCATGGTCTATCTGCTCGGCAGTCGTTATTGCGACACTGACAAGCTGGCGACTTTGGCCTGGAAGAAATTCGGCAAGGTCAAGCGCGGCTGGCCGCTGCTCAAGGCCATCCTGGATTACAGCCATGAGCGCATTAAGTTCGGCTACAGCCACGCCCGCGCGGACCGCACCGCGTTCGAAGGCCATGAAGAGCGTGTCGGCGTGTGCCGCGATTACGCGCACCTGGCGATTACCCTGTGCCGTTGCATGAACATTCCGGCGCGCTATTGCACCGGCTATCTGGGCGATATCGGCGTGCCGCTCGATCCCAATCCGATGGATTTCAGCGGCTGGTTCGAGGCTTACCTGGGCGGCAAGTGGCACACCATGGATGCCCGCCACAACCATCCCCGCATCGGACGCCTACTGATCGCGCGCGGCCGCGACGCCACCGATGCGGCAATCAGCACCGCCTTCGGCAATGCCGAGCTCAAGCGCTTCGACATTCTCACAAAAGAAGTCTAGCCGGCCAGTTCCAGCGCCAGCGCCTCGATGTCCGGCTCCAGCTTGTACATGTGCCGGTATTGCAGAAGCTGGCGGGCAATCAGCTTCAAACGATCCTGGAACGACAATGGCTGACCGGGCGGAATAATCGGGTTGGCGAAAGCCGGGCTGTCACTGCGCTGGAATTCGAACGCCATGCTGACGCGTGATTGCGCGGCGCGCGGCGAGGAACGGCTGCCCCAATGCAACACCGCCTGGTTCCACACAAAAATGTCGCCCGGCTTGGCCGGAAGTGCGCGGATGGACGGCAGATCGAAACGCCACTCCTTGTCCTGTGGCGTGCCATAGACCGGGTCGGCATGGGCCGGCACCAGGTACATGCAGCTGTTCAGCGGATCAGCCTCGGACAGCGGTATCCAGGTGGTGATGGCGATGGGTGAACCGTCGGGGCGCAGCGAGACATGGCCCATGTCGCGGTGCGGACTCCAGCCCGCATCGCCTTTCTGCGAATCGACATTCCACGCCCAGCAATGCGGCAGCATGCCGTAGCCGCCCAGTAGGCTGCCATAGAGCGCATCCAGAGCATGGAACGGCGCCCAGAATTCATCGAACACAAATGCAAAGACCGGCGCGATGCCATCCGCCGAAAACCGGCGCACGGTATCGGCCATCAAAGTCAGGTCCAGCCCCGTGTCATGGGCAATCTGGAAATAGCCTTCGTCCTTGATGCGCGCACTGAGGTCGGCGGCCTGTTCGTTGCCGGGGCGAAAGGCCTTGGCCTCGCGGAAGATGCGGTCTTCACCGATATGCAGGCCCGGCGCGCGCGCCAGCCAGAAGTCCCGGTTCTTGAATTGCTGGGCGTTCAACATGTCAGAACATCCGCCCGCCATTGGGCACCGCCTGGCTGGGATGCAGCAGCACCACTTCGCCATTCTCATCCGGCACGCCCAGGGTCAGGACCTGCGACATGAAGGGACCGATCTGGCGCGGCGGGAAATTGACCACGGCGATCACCTGCTTTCCGACAAGAGCCTCCGGCGCATAGTGCCTGGTGATCTGGGCCGAAGACTTCCTGATCCCGATCTCGCCGCCAAAATCGATGGTCAGCTTGAGGGCGGGCTTGCGCGCTTCGGGAAATGGCTCCGCCGCCACGATGGTGCCGGCGCGAACGTCCACCTTCAGGAAATCGTCGAACGCAATCTGGTCGGTCACGGCAGCCCCCGGATGGCGCGATATTGCGCGCCATCGGGATGATGCAGCAGTGTCGATTTAGTTCAAGGCCGTTCCGGCCGGCGGGACATCGCTCAATTCGTCGGGAGCGGCCGAAAATTCCTGGCCGTTGACGGTCAGCCCGGTCTTGGAGGCACTGACCGGCACATTGGCACCGTCCGTGATCTTGCCCTCCAGGATCAGCTGGGCCAGCGGGTCCTGCAACCGGCGCTGGATCACCCGCTTCAGGGGCCGCGCGCCATAGACCGGATCGTAACCGGCATTGCCCAGCCAGTGGCGCGCCTTGTCGTCCAGGGTGATGGCGATCTTGCGATCCGCCAGCAGCTTGTCGAGGCGGCCGATCTGGATGTCCACGATCTTGTCCATGTTGGCCCGCGTCAGGCGGTGGAACAGGATGATCTCGTCCAGCCGGTTGAGGAATTCGGGCCGGAAGTGCGAGCGCACCGCCTGCTTCACCAGCGCCCGCGCCTGGGTCTGGTCGCCCTCGGTGCCCAGCAGTTCGGTGCCCAGGTTCGAGGTCAGGATGATCACGGTGTTGCGGAAGTCCACGGTGCGGCCCTGGCCGTCGGTCAGGCGGCCGTCATCCAGCACCTGCAGCAGCACGTTGAACACGTCCGGATGGGCCTTCTCGACTTCATCGAACAGGATCACCTGATAGGGACGCCGGCGCACCGCTTCGGTGAGCACGCCGCCCTCTTCATAACCGACATAGCCGGGCGGGGCGCCGATCAGGCGGGCTACGGCATGCTTTTCCATGAACTCGCTCATGTCGATGCGCACCATCGCGGTGTCGTCATCGAACAGGAAGGCGGCGAGGCTCTTGGTCAGCTCGGTCTTGCCCACGCCCGTCGGACCCAGGAACAGGAAGGAACCGATCGGCCTGTTGGGATCCTGCAGGCCGGCACGCGCCCGGCGCACCGCATTGGAGATGGCGCGCACCGCCTCGTCCTGGCCGACCACGCGGTTGCCCAAATCGGCTTCCATGTGCAGCAGCTTTTCGCGCTGGCCTTCCAGCATCTTGTCCACCGGGATGCCGGTCCAGCGCGACACCACCCCGGCAATATGCTCGGCGGTAACGGCTTCGCCCGACAGGGCGGCGTCCTTGTTGTCCTCAATGGCCTTCAGCTTGCGTTCCAGGTCCGGGATCACGCCATAGGTCAGCTCGCCGGCGCGCGCGAAGTCGCCCTTGCGCTGCGCCACTTCCACATCCTGGCGGGCGGCATCCAGCTTTTCCTTCAGCGACTGCACGTCGGCGACGGACTTCTTTTCTTCCAGCCACTTGGCGCCCAGGGTGGCGGATTCTTCTTCCAGACCGCCCAGTTCCTTTTCGAGGGCTTGCAGCCGGTCGCGGGAGGCCTTGTCGGTTTCCTTCTTCAGGGCCTCGCGTTCGATCTTGAGCTGCATGATGCGCCGGTCCAGCTCGTCCAGCTTTTCGGGCTTGGAATCGATCTGCATGCGCAGGCGCGATCCTGCCTCGTCCATCAGGTCGATGGCCTTGTCGGGCAGGAAGCGATCGGTGATGTAGCGGTTCGACAGGGTCGCTGCCGCCACGATGGCGCTGTCGGTGATGCGCACGCCGTGATGCAGTTCGTACTTCTCTTTCAGGCCGCGCAGGATCGAGATGGTGTCTTCCACCGTCGGCTCGCCCACGAACACGGCCTGGAAGCGCCGCGCCAGGGCGGCGTCCTTTTCGACGTATTTGCGGTATTCATCCAGCGTGGTGGCGCCGACGCAGTGCAGTTCGCCGCGCGCCAAGGCCGGCTTGATCAGGTTGGAGGCATCCATCGCCCCGTCCGCCTTGCCGGCGCCGACCAAGGTGTGCATCTCGTCGATGAACAGGATGATCTCGCCATTGGCGCCGGTGACTTCGTTCAGCACGGCTTTTAGCCGTTCTTCGAAATCGCCGCGGAACTTGGCGCCCGCGATCAGCGAACCCATGTCCAGCGCCATCAGCTTGCGGTCGCGCAGGCTTTCCGGCACGTCGCCATTGACGATGCGCAGCGCCAGGCCCTCGGCGATGGCGGTCTTGCCCACGCCGGGTTCGCCGATCAGCACGGGATTGTTCTTGGTGCGGCGGCTCAGCACCTGGATGGTGCGGCGGATTTCCTCGTCGCGGCCGATCACGGGATCAAGCTTGCCGGTGCGCGCCAGCTCGGTCAGGTCGCGGGCATATTTCTTCAGCGCGTCATAGGCGTTTTCGGCCGTGGCGCTGTCGGCGGTGCGCCCCTTGCGCAGCTGCGCAATGGCGGCGTTGAGCCCCTGGGCGGTGACGCCGGCGTCCTTCAAAATCTTCGCGGCATCGGTGCCGGCGGCCAGCACCAGCGCCAGCAGCAGATATTCGGCGGTGACAAAAGAGTCGCCCGCCTTCTTGGCCACGGTTTCGGCGTTGTCCAGCAGCTTGGCGGTGTCCTGGGACAGATAGACCTGGCCAGAACCACCCTGCACCTTGGGCAGCTTCTTCAGCGCGGCTTCCACCCCGGCGCGCACGGGCGCATCGCGGCCGCCCGCGGCATTGATCAGCCGCGCTGCAAGGCCTTCCTCATCGTCGATAAGGACCTTGAGCAGATGGTCGGGGGTGAACTGCTGATGGCCCTCGCGAAGGGCCAGGCTCTGGGCCGACTGAATGAAACCGCGCGCCCGCTCGGTGAATTTCTCGATATCCATGCTCTCTCCCGGTCGGCCCCTTTTCGGCAGCGGACCATTATACGGCCCCCGAAGGGCACCGTTCCGTTTGACATATGGGAGCGGGAAACCGGGGCTGCAAGACCACAGTCTGGCCGGACGGTTAACGTCCGTCCTTGATATGGCTCAAGGCGCAGGACTAGGAGGCTTCGGCCTCTTCGCCCTCTTCCTCGCCCGAACCTTCGGTCAGGGAGAAGGACGCGCCGCTGCCGCCATTCTGGGGCTGCTGCGGCTGGGCATTGCCCTGCTGCTGGGGCTGGCCGTTCTGGGGCTGCTGCTGCTGCGGATTCTGCGCCGCCTGTTGGGCGGCATACTGGGCCTGTTGGGCGGCTGCGGCCGCCATGATGCGGTAGTAATGCTCCGCATGCTGAAGATAGTTCTCGGCCATGACGCGGTCGCCGCCGGAATTGGCGTCGCGGGCCAGCTGCAGATACTTCTCGTACACATGGCTGGCCGAGCCGCGGATCTTTATCTCCGGACCCGAGGAATCGAACGTGCGATTGGGGTTGAAGCCGCCGCCGCTATTGTTGCCGCCGCCGCCGCCACCACCGCCATTGCCACCATGTTGCGGCCTGCGGCCGCCTCTACGAGAGCGTTTCACTGTAATCCTTCCTTGGCCGAATGAATGCGCCACGGCGCTTCAACCCGGCCCGATTTGCTCGCTTTGAGTCCCCTGCCCGGCGGCGGTTTTTTCTCGCGTCACCGGCCCAGCCTGCGGTCGCCCTCCTTGGGCCCGCCAGGGATCATCCCCGATCCCTATGCTCTGAACCTAGCCGATAAGGCCCCCTTTTCCAAGGAAAAGTCAGGGCTTTCGCAAGATGACGCATCGGGGGACACCCGATAGATCGGGCGCAATCCGAGACATTTCAAGGCCGGGGAACAGCGCCGCCATGCTTTGAGCCTGTCCCAGGCCGATTTCGAGCAGGGCGTGGCCACCTTGCGCCAGCAGTCCGGGAAGAAGTTCCCCAAGCTCCCGATAGGCCGCCAACCCGTCCGGGCCGCCATCCAGGGCGGCATGAGGCTCAAAATCGGCCACGTCCGGCATCAGTGATTCGACTTCCGCAGAGGCGATGTAAGGCGGGTTGGAGAAGACCAGATCGAACGGACCCTCGGCGCTGACCCAATCGGCCAGCCGGATTTGGGCGCGATCCCCGATCAGCCGTGCGACATTGGCGCTGGCCCAGCGGAATGCTTCGGGCGAGGATTCAAACCCCATGCCGGATGCATTCGGAAATTCCTTGAGCGCGGCGATCAGGATGGCGCCAGAGCCGGTGCCGAGATCGGCGATCCGCAAGTGCGCATTACGGTCCGGCGCCACCCGCAACGCTTCCTCGATCAGGGTCTCGGTGTCGGGGCGCGGCACCAGCACGCCGGGGCCGACTTCGAAGTCCAGGCTCCAGAATTCCTTGCGGCCGGTGATGTAGGCAAAGGGCTCATGGGCGGCACGCCGTTCAACCAAGGCCGCGAAGGCTTTCGCCTGCCCGTCAGTCGGCTGCGCGGTCAATGTCTGGTCGCGGCTGATGCCCATCACATGCGCCAGCAGAAGCCGGGCCTCGGCGCGGGGATTGTCGATCCCCGCATCGGAAAGGCGGCGTGTGGCCTCCTCCAAGGTCAATTTTCAGACGCTTCGAATTCCGCCAGCCGGTCGGCCTGGTCCTGGGCCACCAGCGCGTCCACGATCTCGCCCAATTCGTCGCCCGACACGATGCGCGCCAGGTTGTAGAGCGTCAGGTTGATGCGGTGGTCGGTGACGCGGCCTTGCGGATAATTGTAGGTGCGGATGCGCTCGCTGCGGTCGCCTGAGCCCACCAGGCTCTTGCGCTCGGAGGCGCGCTCGGCATCCACGCGCTTGCGCTCGGCATCGAAGATCTTGGCCTTCAGCATGGTCATCGCCTTGGCCTTGTTCTTGTGCTGGGATTTTTCTTCCTGCATCGCCACCACCGTGTTGGTGGGCAGATGGGTGATGCGCACGGCGCTGTCGGTCTTGTTGACGTGCTGGCCGCCGGCGCCCTGCGCCCGGTAGGTATCAATGCGCAGGTCCTTGTCCAGGATCACGATGTCGACATCCTCGGCCTCGGGCAGCACCGCGACGGTGGCGGCGCTGGTATGGATGCGCCCCTGCGTTTCGGTGGCCGGCACGCGCTGCACCCGGTGCACGCCGCTTTCAAACTTCAGCTTGGCGAAGACGCCGCGCCCCTGCACTTCCAGCACCGCTTCCTTGAAGCCGCCCAGATCGCTTTCCGACAAGGACAGGATTTCGGTCTTCCAGCCCTGCAAGCCGCAATAGCGCTGGTACATGCCCACCAGATCGCCCGCGAACAGCGCGGCTTCGTCCCCGCCGGTACCGGCGCGAATTTCCACGATGGCCGATGAGGCGTCCGCCGCATCGCGTGGCAGAAGCTGGATTTTCAGGTCGTGATCCAGGGTCGTCAGTTGCGCGCGCAAGTCGGCGCGTTCCTGCTCGGCCATGCTGCGCATATCCGAATCCGTCGCCGGATCGGCGATCAGCGCTTCGGTCTCTTCCAGCTGGGTCTGGGCGCTGCGATAGGCGCGCGCCGTCTCGATCACCGGGCCCAGCTCGGCATGTTCGCGGCTCAGCTTGACGAAGGCGGCGCCCGACGCGCCGCTCGCCATTTCGCTTTCAATGGCGGAAAAACGGTCGAGCAGCCGCTCGAGTTTGGCAGCGGGTATCATGAAGCGTCGCTACTGCGCAGCTTCGAGCGGCGCTCCACGTTGCGCCTCGATTTCGGCGGCTTTCTTCTCGCAAAGCTCGACGACATGATCGACCAGGCTTTCGTTGCCCAGCTTGTAGGCGGGCTTGCCGTTCAGATAGATCATGCCATGGCCCTTGCCGGCGCCGCCGCCGGTGAAGGCCAGATCGGTTTCCTTGGCTTCGCCGGGCCCGTTGACGACGCAGCCGATGATCGACAGCGACATGGGGGTGGCGATGTGCTTGAGCCGCTCTTCCAGAGTGCGCACCGTATCGATCACGTTGAAGCCCTGGCGGGCGCAGGACGGACACGAAACGATGTTGACGCCGCGATGGCGCAAATTCAGCGACTTCAGGATGTCGAAGCCGACGCGGACCTCTTCCACCGGATCGGCCGACAGCGACACGCGGATGGTGTCGCCGATGCCGCTCCACAACAGCATGCCCATGCCGATGGAGGATTTCACGGTGCCGGAGATCATGCCGCCGGCCTCGGTGATGCCGACATGCAGCGGGCAGTCGATGGCTTCGCTCAAGGCCTGATAGGCAGCCACCGCCAGGAACGGGTCGGATGCCTTCACCGAAATCTTGTATTCGCGGAAATCCAGGTCATCCAGAATCTTGGCGTGGTTCAGGGCGCTTTCCACCATCGCTTCGGGGCAAGGCTCGCCATATTTTTCCAGAAGATCGGGTTCCAGCGAGCCGGCATTGACGCCGATGCGCATGGAACAGCCATGGTCCTTGGCGGCCTGCACCACTTCGCGCACGCGCGCAGGCGAACCGATATTGCCGGGATTGATGCGCAGGCAGGCCGCGCCGTTGATGGCCGCCTCGATGGCGCGCTTGTAGTGGAAATGAATGTCGGCCACGACCGGAATGGCGCTGGCCTTGGTGATGGCCTTCATCGCCTTGGTGGCGTCTTCGTCCGGACAGGACACGCGCACGATGTCGGCGCCCGCTTCCACGATGCCGCGGATCTGCTCGATGGTGGCGCGGGCATCGCCGGTGATGGTGTTGGTCATAGTCTGGACCGTGATCGGCGAGTCGCCGCCGACCGGCACCTTGCCGACCATGATCTGGCGCGACTTGCGCCGGTGAATGTCGCGATAAGCGCGAATGCTCATTCGAAGTCGTCCTTAGTGATTGAAGCGGTCATTCAGGGATTGGGGATCGAGCGACACCCGGCCCAGTATCTGGCTCTGCGCGCCGGCGCGGCCCAGCGCGATACCGTCCAGGTCAACTTCCACCGCGCCCGCATTGCTGGTCGCCATGCTGACACCAGGCATGTTGGGCACCTGATAGACGTCGCCGGCCTTGAGGTCGCGGTTCAGCAGGAACGATCCGTCGGCATTGCGCACCGTGACGCGGGTATCGCCGCGGGCCCGCAGGATGACGCGGGGGGTGGCGTTCTGCGCGCCATAGACCTGGCCGCCGCTTGGTACGGCGGGGCCCGGTTTGGCGCCGGCGGGCGCGGCGGTGGGCGATGCCGTGTTGATCGGGGCGGCCTGGGTCGCCGGTGTCTTGGCGCCGGCGGCGGGCGGCGGGGTGGCGACGGGTTGACCGGAAACCTCGCCGGGCGCGGCGTTGGGAGCCGCCGCATTGATGGTGCCGGGCACCGCATCGGCGGCGGGCGATGGCGTTGCGGCCTGGGGCGGAACCACCACGGGCGTCGGCGCCGGAATGGGCCTGGGCTTGGGCGGATTGATAATTGGCGGCGGCGGCACGCTCTGGCCGGCATCGCCGCCCGACGACATCAGGTGCCACACGCCATAGCCCAGCAGCAGCACGACGACACCGGCGATGATGCGCCAGCCTTGCGGCAACCGGCGACCCTCGTCCTGGTGAATGGGCGCGGGCTCGCGAACCTGTTCGTCGGCGCGCCCGGAAATATCCTGCTTGTAGCGTTCGACATACTGCGCGGAATCCAAACCCAGATGCCGGGCATAGGAGCGCACAAAGCCGATGGCGTAGGTCTTGCCCGGCAGATCGTCGAGCCGGTCATTCTCCAAGGCTTCCAGATGGTCCTTGCGGATCTTCAGCGCGCGCGAAACCGAAGCGATCTCATCGCCCCGGCGCAGGCGCGCCGCGCGCAGGTCCTGGCCCACGCTTTCCAGCGGGCTTTCGCTGTCGCCCGAGATTTCACGCAAGTGGATACGGCGGCGGGCGCCGTCCTTGTCTCCAACTCCGTCATTCTCCAGGGTCATTTGCGCAAGCTTGGTCATGAGGTGGCACTCAGCGCGCCGTGCCCCCAGCAGGCCAAGCGCAGCTAAATATCTGTGGTTTCTACCTTATCCGATCAAGGGGAGCCGGGACAACCGCTGCACTGCAAAAAGTCCGGTATGGGGCGGAACTTCGCGAAAAACCGCTATTTCAGGACAATTCCGCGTTCTGCGGCGAAGGCCGCCAGCCGGGTCCGCAAGGAATGGTCGGTCCGGTTGCACAGCCGGTCCACGAAAGCGGCCACCTCGCCCAGATGCATGCTTCGAATCATCATCTTGATGGGGCCGATCTGGCCAGGCTGCATGGACAGGGTCCGCAGGCCCAGTCCCAGCAGCGCCATGGCGTCCAGCGGACGCCCCGCCATCTCCCCGCACAGGGACAGGTCGCCCGAATTCTCCGCCGCGCTCTGCACGATCAGCCGGATCAGGGTGAGCGAGGCGGGATTGAGATTGTCATAGCGTTTGGAGACGCGCGGATTGGTGCGGTCCACCGCAAAGGCCAGGGACAGAAGATCGTTGGAGCCGATGGACACGAAATCGGCCGACCGCATCAGCTGGGGCAGCATGAAGGCCAGCGCCGGCACTTCCAGCATGGCGCCCACCAGCACCTGGGTGGGGCGCGCCAGGTTCAGCAGCCGCGCCCGTTCCAGTTCGCGGTCCACCAATGCGCGGGCGCGGTTGAACTCATCCACGTCCGACACCATCGGCAGCAGGATGCGCAAGGTACGCCCCACGCTGGCCATCAGCATGGCGCGCACCTGGTAGCGCAGCAGCGCCGGCCGATCGAGCGCGATGCGGATGGCGCGCCACCCCAGCGCGGGATTTTCTTCCCGCTCCCAGCGGGCGTAAGGCAGCACCTTGTCGCCGCCCAGATCCAGGGTGCGGAACACAACCGGCTTGTCGCCCGCCGCATCCAAAATCTTTTTGTAGAATGCCGTCTGGTCGGACAGGCGCGGCATGGTCTCGCCGATCATGAACTGCAGTTCGGTGCGGAACAGTCCGATGCCGTCGGCGCCCGACTGGACCAGCTGCGGCATGTCGAACTCAAGGCCGGCATTCATCATCAGCTTGATGGCGACGCCGTCGCGGGTCACCGCCGGCAGGTCGCGCACCGCGGCGAAGCGGGCCTGGGCCTGGACGCGCAGTTCGCGCTTGTCCTCAAAGGCTTTGACGATTTCGGAGGCCGGGCGCAGATGCACCTCGCCCATCTCTCCATCTACCGCGATGGAATCGCCGGCGCGGGCATTGTCGGCAATGCCGTCCAGCGAGGCGACCATGGGAAGGCCCATGGAGCGCGCCACGATGGCGACATGGCTGGTGGAGGCGGCTTCCTCCAGCACCAGCGCCACCAGCTTGTCGCGGCCATAATCCAGCAGTTCGGCCGGGCCCATGCCGCGCGCCACCAGCACCGCATTGGCCGGCAGGCTGCGGTCGGCCACTTCCTCGCCGGTCAGGTGGCGCAGCAGCCGCCGCGCCAGGTCGTCGAAATCATGCGCGCGCTCGCGCAGGATGGGATCACCCATGCGCTGGACCCGAAGGCGCGTTTCGTCCTGCACGCGTTCCACCGCCGCTTCCGCGGTCAGGCCGGTGCGCACCGCATCGCGCATGCGCTGACGCCAGCCCTGGTCATAGGCGAACAGGCGATAGGCTTCGATCACCTCGCGCCCCTCGCCCGTCAGGTCCAGTTCGCTGGAGGCCAGCATCTGGTCCACGGACTCCCGCAAGCCGCCGATCGCCGCTTCAAGCCGCTTGAGCTCGTCCAGCGGATTGTCGGCGATCATGCGCTCGACCTTCACGCGCGGTTCGTGCAGCGCCACCCGGCCGACCGCCACCCCGTCCGACAGGCCATCGCCCACGAACTTGCGCGGCCGGTCGATGCGCAGTTCCGGTTCGTCGAGTTCGGCGACATTGAAGAAGCCGCCCTGCGCCACGACCTCGGCCAGCACCATGGCCACGGTCTGCAGCGCCTCGACCTCTTCCTCGGCATAGATGCGCTCGGCCTTGTTCTGGACCGTCAGCACGCCGAACACCTGGCCACCGCGCACGATGGGCACGCCCAGGAAGGACTTGAACGGGTCTTCGCCGGTTTCCGGGCGGTAGGAGAAGTGCGGATCGGCGGGCGCGTCCGAAAGGTTCACCGCCTCGGCGGTTTCGCTGACCATGCCGACCAGGCCCTCGCCTTCCTTCAGGCGGGTATTGTGGACGGCCTCGGGGCGCAGGCCCTCGGTGGCGAACAGTTCCAGCACCTTGCCGGCGCGGCGCAGATAGATGGAGCACACCTCTGCCACCATGTTGGAGGCGATGGTGGTGACCAGCTTGTCCAGCCGCATCTGGGCGGAGGTCTGCTCCGCCATGATCTCGCGCAGGCGGCGTAGCAGGAGGCGAGGTCCGCCGACGGCTGGCATCAGTTCAATCCCGTTGAATCGGGAGAATTATGGATCAGGCGGCGTCCAGCTCATAGGCCGAATGCAGCGCGCGCACCGCCAGTTCGACATATTCCTCGGCGATCAGCACGCTGACCTTGATCTCGGAAGTCGAGATCACCTCGATGTTGATGCCCTTGTCGGCCAAAGTGCGGAACATCAGTTGCGCCACGCCGGGATGGGCGCGCATGCCGATGCCGATGATCGAGACCTTGGCCACATCGGCGGTGTGGGTGACGGCCCGGTAGCGGATGTCCTTGGCGTGGGTTTCGATCGCCGCCAGCGCGCGGGTCAGCTCGCCGCGGGTGCAGGTGAAGGTCAGGTCGGTGGTTTCGCCGTCCTCGGAGACGTTCTGGACGATCATGTCCACATTCACGCCGGCATCGGCCAGCGGCCCAAAAATGGCAGCGGAGACACCGGGCCTGTCGGGCACCTTGTGCAGGGTGATCTTGGCTTCGTCGCGGCTATAGGCGATGCCGGTAACGGGCTTCTTTTCCACGATGTCTTCCTCGTCGCATAACAGGGTGCCGCCCACATCGGGCGTGAAGGTCGAAAGCACGCGGGTCGGCACCCGGTGCAGCATGGCAATTTCCACCGAGCGCGTCTGCAGGACCTTGGCGCCCAGCGACGCCATTTCCAGCATTTCCTCATAGGCGATCTTTTCCAGCCGCCGCGCCTTGGGAACGATACGCGGGTCGGTGGTGTAGACCCCGTCCACGTCCGTATAGATGTCGCAGCGCGCCGCGCCGATGCCGGCGGCAACCGCCACGGCGCTGGTGTCCGAGCCGCCGCGTCCCAAAGTTGAGATGCGCGTGCCGGGCGCCACGCCCTGGAAACCCGCCACCACTGCGACTTCGCCATTCTCGATGGCGCGCTTCATGTCGGTGGCGGGCACCCCTTCGATGCGGGCCGAGCCATGCACCGCGGATGTGTTGATCGGCACCTGCCAGCCCAGCCAGGAGCGCGCCTTCACGCCCATGGCGTTCAGGGTGATGGCCAGCAGGCCGGCCGTGATCTGTTCGCCCGCCGCGACCACCACGTCATATTCACGCTGGTCGGGGATGGCGAGATTGTTCCCGCCATGCGCGGCTTCATTCGTCCAGGCCACCAGCTTGTTGGTTTCCCCCGCCATGGCCGAGACCACCACGGCGACCTGGTTGCCGCGCTCGACTTCGCGCTTCACCAGGGTGGCGACATGGCGAATGCGCTCGATATCGGCCACCGAGGTGCCGCCGAATTTCATCGCTATCGTCGCCACGCGAAAATTCCCTCTAAGGGCCTGATTTGCCCTGCTCTTTGCGGCGGCCTATGTAGACGGGGTTACCCCACGGCTCAACCCTTTCGGGCGGGCGGCCGCGGAATTGGAAAATCGGCATGAAATTCAAGATGTTCAGCGGTGACGGCTCGGACGCGATCGTGCGCGATGTCAACCAGTGGCTGGCCGGCGAGCCGGGCCGGGTGGCCATCCACCATACCGAGACCAAGCTGACGCCCACCGATTCCAGCACCGGCGCCGCGGTGCTGCTGTTCTCGGTCTGGTACGAGGACGCGCCATGACCTCCACCATCGATCCGGCCGAAGTCGCCAAGTTCTCGGCCATCGCCGCGCAGTGGTGGGACCCCAGCGGGAAGTTCGCGCCCCTGCACAAGTTCAATCCGGTTCGGCTGGGCTTCATTCGCGAGCAGGCCGCCGCGCATTTCGGGCGTGACGCCCGTTCCCTGAAACCTTTTGAAGGCCTGTCCCTGCTGGATATCGGCTGCGGCGGCGGATTGCTCAGCGAGCCGATGGCGCGGCTAGGCTTTGCCGTCACCGGCGCCGATGCTTCGGAGCGCAACATCGGAACCGCCCGCGCCCATGCCGCGCAGTCGGGTTTGGAGATCGACTACCGCGCCACCACCGCAGAGGCGCTGGTGGACGAAGGCCGGGGCTTCGACGTGGTGCTGAACATGGAAGTGGTCGAGCATGTCGCCGATGTCGGCGCCTATCTGGCCGCCTGCACCGCCCTGGTGAAGCCGGGCGGAATGACCCTGGTCGCCACCATGAACAAGACCCTCAAGAGCCTGGCCCTGGCCAAGATCGGGGCGGAGTATGTGCTGGGCTGGCTGCCGCGCGGCACCCATGACTGGAACCGCTTTATTCCGCCTGCTGACCTTAAGGCATCGCTTGAGCAGAATGGTCTAACCATCCTGAAAACGCAGGGTGTTTCATTCGATCCGCTAGCTTGGGACTGGAAATTGTCGAACGATGTAGACGTTAACTACATGGTCGTCGCGACGCGTCTCTAGTTGGCGCCTTCCAGGTCGGGCGGCAGCGGGGCGACATCGACGCCCTCCTCCACCAGCTCCTGCGCTTCCTTGTGGGTCGCCTCGCCATAGATGTGCCGGTCCGGCGTTTCGCCATAATGGATCTTGCGGGCTTCCTCGGCGAAGTTGGGGCCGACATAGTCCGCATTCTCCTGCACATATTTGCGCAGGCCCGTCGCGAACTGGCGCATCTGCTGGACCTCGGCCCTGGAGCGAACGCTTTTCTTGGTGCCGCTGACGGCGGGCGCCATGACGGCTTTTTCCACGCGGATGGAATTGCAGGCCGGACAACTGACATGACCGCTGCCCGACTGTTCATCGAACGCGGTGCTATCCCGAAACCAGCCTTCGAATTCGTGCCCCCGATGGCACCGAAGCGAATACGCAATCACTTCTGACGCTCCACACCAGCCTGCCCCCAGGCTGTATACACAGGATGGTCCGCCACCGGACGATTCGCAAGACTTTTACGGGTAGGTAAAATCCCGGTCATGCTGAAGGCTGGGAACTTTTGCCCGCGCTGCCGCCGACAATTGCGGATCAATCTCGGCCAGGATCACGCCAGGATCAGTTCCCGCTTCCGCCAGCACTTCGCCCCAAGGTCCCACGATCAGGCTGTGGCCATAGGTCTTGCGGCCATTGGCATGCAGCCCGCCCTGGGCAGGCGCAATGACGAAGGCGCCATTCTCGATGGCGCGGGCGCGCATCAAGACATGCCAATGCGCTTCGCCGGTCGGCACGGTGAAAGAGGACGGGATGGTGAAGGCGAACGCGCCCGCCTGCGCCAGCCGGCGATAGAGCTGCGGAAAGCGCAGGTCGTAGCAGACCGTCATGCCGACAGGGCCGAACTCGGTATCGGCCAGTACGCACGTCTGGCCGCCTTCAACCTGGCTGGATTCACGATAGCTCTCGCCCTGCGCCACCGTCACGTCGAACAGGTGAATCTTGTCATAGCGCGCCTTCACCGTGCCATCTGGCGCGAACAGGAAAGAACGGTTGGCGGTCTTGGTATCGCTGACCTTGATATGCAGCGAGCCGATCAGCAGCCAGACTTTCAGTTCCTTGGCCAGCGCCGAAAAAGCCGGCAGTGACGGATCATTCGGTTCGTCGAATGTGGCGGCCAGCTTGGCGCGATTGTCCTGCGCCATGATGTTGGTGTTTTCAGGCGTGGCGATGAAACGCGCGCCCTGCCCCGCCGCCTCGCGCACCAGCGCGCTGGTATCGCGAATGTTCTGGGCCACATCGCCGGACGAGCGAAGCTGGACACAGGCAGCCTTAAAGGAAACGGGACCGGTCATGCGTTCAGCATAACCGATCCCGTTTTGAAAACGCGAAGCTTCTCAGTACTTGCCGGCAATCTTGGCCAGGCCCGCGCTGGTGCAGACCTCGTCCTTGTCGCCGCCCGGAGCGCCGGACACGGCAAAGAAGCCGACAACCTCGGAGCCCTTGGTGATGGCGAGCGCGCCCTGGCGGGCGGTATCGATCAGCGGGTTGGCCTTGATCTCGGCGGCGAAGGCCGGATCGGCGGCAGCCTTCTTGGCCACGTCACCGCTGCTCATCTTGTACTTCAGCACCGCCTGGATCTTGCTCATGGCGATGCGCTGGGTGACGGCGGCAGCGCCGTCATTGGAGATCACCACGATCGGCACGCCGGCACTGTCGGCGATCATGGCGGTGGTCTTGTAGGTGTTGCCCAGGCAGACGCGGTTGGCTTCCAGCGCGGCTTCGACGGCCACGGCGGTGGGAATGCCGGCGGCGCGCGGCGGGCGCGGCTGCTTCATTTCATCGGCGGTGGGCGCCGGCGCGATGGTGGGCGCGGGGTTCATCTGTGCCATCGCGGCGGGCGCGGCCAGCATCAGGGCAACCGAAGCAAGCAGAAGTTTTCTCATGGCAATCTCTTCCCCATTGGATGAATTGGCGGCCATATTCCGGGGGCTCGCCGGCTTTGTCCAGTGGCGCAAAGGTGTGCGACTGCGAAGGTTTATGCCAGCAGCGGGTCCAGTTTGCCGTCCTTTTCCAGGGCGTAAAGCTCGTCACAGCCGCCGACATGGGTATCGCCGATGAATATCTGCGGCACGCTGCGGGCGCCGCCGGTCTTGGATTCCATTTCCTCGCGCGCGTCGGTGTCCATCAGCACGTCCACTTCCTCGACCTCCACGCCCTTCTTTTTCAAAAGCGACTTGGCCCGCACGCAATAGGGGCAGATCGGGGTCGTATACATCCGTACGGTTTTCATGGCGGCAGACTCGAAGCTTCGGGGCTCTATATAAGCACGTCCGGCGCCTTCACAACGCGCGCCAGCACCAGTACGTGAACGCGCGCCGCGCCCGCCCGTTTCAGGGCCCGGGCACAGGCTTCTACCGTCGCCCCGGTGGTCATCACATCATCCAGCAGCAGGACGCTTTTGCCCTTCACCCGGGCGGGATCGGAAACCCGGAAGGCGCGCTGGACATTGCGGCGGCGCGCCTTGGCGCTGGCCATGGCGCCCTGGCTCGGGGTGGCGCGGCTGCGGACCAGAACGGGATCGAAGACAAGGCGCCATTCCCTGGCCAGCGCCCGGCCCAACTCGGCGGCCTGGTTGTAACGCCGCTGCCAAAGCCGCCAGCGATGCAGCGGCACCGGCACCACCAGGTCGCATTGCCCCAAGGTTTGGCGTCCGGTGCGGCCCAGCCAGCGGGCGAAGCCCGGCACCAGGTCCAGCCGGTCGGCATGTTTCAAGCCCAGGATCGCGCCGCGGCTTTTGTCGTCATAGGCCATGATGGCGCGGGCGCTGTCGAAGGCCGGCGGATTGGCCAGGCACGCGGCGCAGAGATTGTCGCCTTCCAGCGCCACCGGAAACGGAATGCCGCAACAGGCGCAGCCGGGACCATCCAGGAAAGTGATGCTGCTCCAGCAATCGGCGCAAAAGCCCGCCTCGCCCACATTGGCGCGGCAGCCGATGCACAGCGGCGGAAACAACAGGTCCAGAACCGGCTTGGCGACATTCCCCAGCATGATCGTTATTCTAGCGAGGATGACCCAGCCCCGTCCGCTCCTTTTTGATTTCGACGCCAGCCAAAATGCGCGCGCCCGGGCGGCGCGGCTGGCCGGTGACCGGTTCCTCGACCGTGCCGCGGCCGATGGCCTGGCCGACCGGCTGGCGGCAGTGATGCGCAAGTTCGAGAAGGGCTTGTGGATTGGCGAAGCCGTGGCCCCGGAAATCGCGCCCTTCGCCGCGCATTGGACCTGCGCCGATTTCGACAGCCAGGAAATCCTCAAAACCGAAGGCCCGTTCGACCTGGCCGTCAGTCTTTACTCCTTGCAGGCGATCAACGACCTGCCCGGCGCGCTGGTGCAGATCCGCCGTGCCCTCAAGCCCGATGGGTTGTTCATGGCGGCGCTGCTGGGCGGCGGCACCCTGGGCGAATTGCGCGAAAGTTTCGGCCATGCCGAAACCCAAACCCGCGGCGGCATCAGTCCCCGCGTCTCGCCCTTTGCCGATGTGCGCGATCTGGGCGGGCTGCTTCAGCGCGGCGGCTTTGCCCTGCCGGTCAGCGATGTCGAGCGGCTGAATGTGCGCTACCGCGATTTTTCCGGTCTGGCGCGCGACCTGCGCGCCCACGGCCTGACCAATGTCCTGTCACAGCGCAGCCGCAGGCCCCTGCGCCGCGACACGCTGGCGGCGCTGCTGGCGCATTACGCCCAGCATCATAGCGAGGATGGCAAATTGCTGGCGCGGTTCGAGACGCTCTATCTCACCGGCTGGGCGCCGCATGACAGCCAGCAGAAGCCGCTCAAGCCCGGCAGCGCCACCGCGCGGCTGGCGCAGGCGCTGGGCACCGACGAACGTCCCCTCAAGGGGTGACGGCGGCGAAGAAGGTGGAAAGCTTGGTGCCGACCGCGGACACGCCGGTCACGATCACGATGGAAATCAGGCTGGCGATCAGGGCGTATTCCATGGCGGTGGCGCCGCCGCAATGCTTCACAAGAGATCGCGCAGCATGGGAATAAGCGGCAAGTCGGCCGCGGGCATGGGAAAGTCCTTCATGTCGCGCGGGCGGACCCATTTCAGCGCCGCATGATGTTTGGGCACGGGCGTGCCGTCCCAGCGGCGGCAGATGTAGAGCGGCATCAAAAGGTGAAATGCGTCGTAGGTATGCGAAGCAAAGGTGAACGGCGCGAGACAGGCCTCCTTCACCGCGATGCCGAGTTCCTCGGCCAGCTCGCGGATCAGTGCTGCTTCCGGCGTTTCGCCGGTCTCGACCTTTCCCCCAGGAAATTCCCATAACCCCGCCATGCTTTTGCCTTCAGGACGCTGTGCAATCAGCACGCGGCCGTCCGGATCCACCAATGCAACCGCAACGACAAGCACTACAGATTGCGGCGTGTTCATCTTGGCGTCACAGGGCTAAGCTTGAGTTAAGCGAGATGGTTAGCACGGCTTAACGGTTGTGCGAAATTGTCACCGATTTCAATGAAGGAGAATGGCATGACGACATATGGCACGGCAAAATGGCAGGGCGGCCTCAAGGACGGCAAGGGCGCCATCACCACCAAGAGCGGGGCGCTGAGCGACTACCCCTACGGCTTTGCCAGCCGCTTTGAAGGCAAGCCCGGCACCAACCCCGAAGAACTGATCGGCGCGGCCCATGCCGGCTGCTTCACCATGGCCCTGTCCTTGATCCTGGGCGAAGCCGGCTTCACCGCCGAGGAAATGAACACCAGGGCCGAGATCACCCTGGAGAAGCAGGCGGACGGTTTTGCCATCACCAAGTCGCACCTGGTCCTGCGCGCCAAGATTCCCGGCATCGACTCCGCCACCTTCAAGGAGCTGACCGGCAAGGCCGAAAAGGGTTGCCCCGTGTCCAAGGTGCTGAGGGCGGAAATTTCGCTGGACGCAGAGCTGGTCTAGGCGAAACGGTCGGCAATGATCTTGCCGACCGACGCCACCACCGCGTCGTTGGCCCTGGCGGTATAAACCACCGCCAGGATCGTTTTGCGGTTCGGCGGCGTGATGATCGCCAGGTCGGCGATGAAGCCGTGGGCGGGATTGCGCCCCGTCTTGTCGCCGACCTTCCAGTCCTGCGGCAGGCCCGCCTTCAAGGTGGTCGCGCCGGTGGTGTTGGCATGCATCCAGCCCAACAGGCGTGCGCGCGAAGGCGCCGACAACGCGTCGCCCAGCAAAAGCTTCTTCAGGTTGCCCAGCATGGCCGCCGGAGTGGCAGTGTTGCGGACGGGATCTGGTTCATTGAGCCTGGGCTCATTGTCATCCAGCCGCGAGGTGCGATCGCCCAGGCCGCGCCAGAATGCCGTCACTCCCGCCGGTCCGCCGACCGCCTCCAGCAGAAGGTTGGCGGCAGTGTTGTCGCTGTAGATCACCGCGGCTTCACACAAATCCACCACCGTCATGCCGCTGGCCTGGTTTTTTGTGGTGGCGGGAGATACGCCCAACGTCGGCGGCGGATAATGGATGGCGCGGTCCAACTTTTCCCGGCCCGCATCCGCGCGCGACAACACCAGCGCCGCCAGCGACAGCTTGAAGCTGCTGCACGGAATAAAGCGCTCGTCCTGCCGGTACAGCAGCGTCTTGCCGCTGCCGCTGTCCCAGGCCGCCACGCCGATGCGCGCGCCGGTGTTGCGCTCCAGCGCCGCGATGGAGTCTTCGGCGGCCATGGCCGCGCCCGGCAATAACAGGGCGGCGGCGCCCAGAACCCTACGCCGGCAAATCATGTCAGGAACGGTAGCTGCCATTGATGTCGATATAGCCGTGGGTGAGGTCGCAGGTCCAAACCCGCGCCTTTCCGTCTCCCAGACCGATATCCACCGCGATCTGCACTTCGCGCCCGGACACCGCCTTGGTGGCGGTCGCCTCATTGTACCGGGCCGCGCGCATGCCCTTCTCCGCCACGACATGACCGCCGAAGGAAATCTTCAGCTTGTCGCGGTCGGCGGCTTCGCCGCTCTTGCCCACCGCCATCACGATGCGGCCCCAGTTGGCGTCATTGCCGGCCACCGCGGTCTTGACCAGCGGCGAATTGGCGATGGAAAGAGCGATGCGCTTGGCCGCCTTGTCGCTTTCCGCGCCGGTAACATCGATGCGCACCAGCTTCTGCGCGCCTTCGCCGTCCTTGACTACCTGCAGCGCCAGGTCCAGCAGCACCCCGTCCAGCGCCTTGCGGAATTCCTTCAGCTTGTTGTCGGACGCCTTGGCGATGGCGGTATGCTTGCCGCCCTTGCCCGTGGCGAACAGCATCAGTGTGTCGCTGGTCGAAGTATCGCTGTCCACCGTGATGGAATTGAAGGACGGCCCCACGCCGGCGCTCAGACATTCCTGCAGCACCGATGCCGGCAGATTGGCGTCTGTGAAGACAAAGCTCAGCATGGTCGCCATGTCCGGCGCGATCATGCCCGATCCCTTGGCGATGCCGTTGATGGTCACCTTCACCCCGTCGATCATGGCGGTGGCGGTGGCGGCCTTGGGGTATGTGTCGGTCGTCATGATCGCGTCGGCAGCGGCGCGCCAGTTGCCGGCCGCGCCCTCGCCTACCAGCTTGCCCAGGACCTTGACGATCTTCTGTTCGGGCAGCGGCTCGCCGATCACCCCGGTGGACGCCATGAACACTTCCGAAGCCCGGCAGCGGGCCACGGCGGCGGCTTCCTCGGCGATGGCGCGCACGCCCTCCTGCCCGGCCTTGCCGGTAAAGGCGTTGGCATTGCCGCTGTTGACCACCAGCACCCGGGCTTCCCCGCCCTTGAGCTTGTCACGGCACCACAGCACCGGGGCGCTGGCAGTCTTGGAGGTGGTGAAGACCCCGGCCACCTGGGTCCCCGGCGCCAGCAGGGCCAAAAGCACATCGGTACGCTGGGCATAGCGGACCCCGGCGGCCGTCGTGGCCAGCCGGACCCCGGCCAGGGGCGGCAGTTTTGGGAAGGCCTTGGGCGCCAAAGGCGAGACCGCCGGGCCCTTTTGAGTCGTTTTGCTGCTTTTGGCCATGTTCCCGTCAAATTCCCCCTTGGGTGGGGGCGGATATTCTTAAAAACCCCCGGTTTGACAAGAGACTAGCGCGTTCTTATGTCTCCCGCGCGGCCGCCATGCGGAAAAGGCGGTTTTGCGCCCCCCATTTGCCGGCCCGACTTTAGAGGATTTCATGCTGGGTTCGCTTGCCAGATCGCTTTTCGGCTCCGCCAACGAGCGCAAGGTCAGACCCCTGATCGCTGCCGTTCCGAAGATCAACGCCCTGGAGCCCCGCTTCCAGGCCATGACGGATGCCGAGCTGGCCGCCATGACCCCCGCCTTCCGCGAGCGTCTGGCGGCCGGCGAGACCCTGGACGATCTGCTGCCCGAAGCCTTTGCCGTGGTCCGCGAGGCCGCCAAGCGCACCCTGGGCCAGCGCCACTTCGATGTGCAGATGGTCGGCGGCATGGCCCTGCACCAGGGCAACATCTCCGAGATGAAGACCGGCGAAGGCAAGACCCTGGTCGCCACCCTGCCCACCTATCTCAACGCGCTCGCCGGCGAAGGCGTGCATGTCGTCACGGTCAACGACTACCTGGCCAGGCGTGACAGCGAATGGATGGGCCAGATCTACCGCTTCCTGGGCATGACGGTGGGCGTGATCGTCCACGGCCTGGACGACAATGAGCGCAAGGCCGCCTATGCCGCCGACATCACCTACGGCACCAACAACGAGTTCGGTTTCGATTACCTGCGCGACAACATGAAATATTCGCTGGATGCGATGGCCCAGCGCGGCCACGCCTTCGCGATCGTGGACGAAGTCGACTCCATCCTGATCGACGAAGCCCGCACCCCGCTGATCATCTCCGGTCCCACCGAGGACCAGAGCGAAACCTACCGCACCGTGGATGCGGTGATGGGCGGACTGGTCAAGGAAGACTATGACCTGGACGAGAAGTCCCGCCAGGTTTCTCTGACCGAAGCCGGCAACGAGCACATGTCCCAGCTGCTCAAGGCGGCGGGCATCCTGGAGAGCGGCGATCTCTACGACACCGAGAACATCACCGTCGTCCATCACGTGAACCAGGCGCTGAAGGCGCACAAGCTGTTCCACAAGGACAAGGATTACATCGTCAAGAACGGCCAGGTGATCATCATCGATGAATTCACCGGCCGCATGATGGAAGGCCGCCGCTATTCCGAAGGCCTGCACCAGGCGCTGGAAGCCAAGGAAGGCGTCGAGGTGATGCCGGAGAACGTCACCCTCGCCTCCATCACCTTCCAGAACTATTTCCGCCTGTATGAAAAACTGGCGGGCATGACCGGCACGGCCATGACCGAAGCCGCCGAGTTCATGGACATCTACAAGCTGGACGTGCTGGAAATTCCCACCAACGTGCCGGTGGCGCGCAAGGACGCGGACGACGAGGTCTATCGCACCGAGGCCGAGAAGAACGACGCCATCATCAAGCTGGTGATGGAATGCCGCACCAAGGGCCAGCCGGTGCTGGTGGGCACCACCTCGATCGAAAAGTCCGAGGAACTGTCTTCCATCCTCAAGAAGCGAAACATCCAGCACGCCGTGCTGAACGCGCGCTACCACGAACAGGAAGCCTTCATCGTCTCCCAGGCCGGCGTGCCGGGCGCGGTGACCATCGCCACCAACATGGCCGGCCGCGGCACCGACATCCAGCTGGGCGGCAACGCCGAGATGCGCATCAAGGCCGAACTGGTCGGCATCACCGATGAAGCCGAACTGGCGCGCAAGTCCGACGAGATCCGCGCCGAAGTCGCCGCCAACAAGCAGAAGGCGCTGGCCGCCGGCGGCCTCTACATGATCGGCACCGAGCGGCATGAAAGCCGCCGCATCGACAACCAGCTGCGTGGCCGTTCCGGCCGCCAGGGCGATCCGGGCGCCTCCAAGTTCTTCCTGTCGTTGCAGGACGACCTGATGCGCATCTTCGGGTCCGAACGCATGGACGCCATCCTCACCAAGCTGGGGCTGGAGCCGGGCGAAGCCATCACCCATCCCTGGGTGAACAAGGCGCTGGAAAAGGCGCAGCAGAAGGTCGAAGCCCGCAACTTCGAAATCCGCAAGAACATCCTGAAATATGACGACGTGCTGAACGACCAGCGCCGCGTTATCTTCGACCAGCGCAAGGAGATCATGTCGTCGGAAGACGTTTCCGACCAGATCGCCGACTTCCGCGAGGAAGTGGTGGAAACGCTCGTGGAACGCCACATCCCCGAAAAGGCCTATGCCGAGCAATGGGACGCTGTCGGCCTGCAGGACGAAGTGCGCACCATCTTCGGCGTCGAACTGCCCGTCGTGGAATGGACCAAGGAAGAAGGCATCGCCGACGAGGAAGTGCGCGAGCGCATCCAGAAGGCGGTGGAAGCCCGTGCTGCCGCCCGCACGGCCGACTATGGCGTCGAGGTGATGCGCTATGTCGAGAAAGCCATCCTGCTGCAGACCCTGGACCATCACTGGCGCGAGCACATCGTGGACCTGGATCACCTGCGCCAGTATGTCGGCCTGCGCGGCTACGGCCAGCGCGATCCCCTGAACGAATACAAGGGCGACGCCTTCGAACTGTTCCAGACCCTGCTGTCCAAGCTGCGCATCGAAGTGGTGCGCCAGCTGATGAACGTCCAGATCCAGACCGGCCCCGTGCCGCCGCTGGAGCAGACGCCCCTGCCCGACATGTATGCCTCCCACATCAATCCGCTGACCGGCGAGAATGAAGTGGAAGTGGCGGGCAGCTATCCCGACGACGGGGTGGTGGACCCCAACAACCCCAAGACCTGGGGCATGACCCAGCGCAACGCGCCGTGTCCGTGCGGTTCGGGACGCAAGTACAAACATTGCCATGGCGCGCTGACGTAGCGCGCCGGGGCATTGTCACGGCGCGTTGACCTGATTGCCGCTTTCGCGCGTTACTCCTGCCTCAAGGGGATGAGTCCGTGCTGACAGAGCATCAATCCGGCGGCAAACTGGTCTGGGTGGACATCTACAATCCCACCGATGAGGAGATCGGCCAGGCCTGCACCAAATACGGCCTGGATATCCCGCCCCGCGACCAGCTGGAGGAAATCGAATTCTCCAGCCGCCTCCAGTATGAGGACGAGGTCTTCACCATCTCGGTGCCGCTAACGCCCCATAGCAAGAATGGCGATGAAGACCTGACCTCACCCCTGGGCTTTGTCCTGACAAAAGACCTGCTGGTGACGATACGCTTCGCCCGGCTTCACACCTTCGAGGCCATCACCACGCGGGTGAACCGCCGCCCCCGCAGCGCGCCGGACATCTTCCTGGTGATCCTGGAGGCCATGATCGATTACGGCGCCGACCGGCTTGAGGAACTGCGCGCCGAGGCGATGAAGATTTCCCAGCGCATCTTCCACAAGGACATGCAGGACCTGCAGAAGAACAAGGTCGCCCGCGTCAACCGCATGCTGCGCGAGACCTTGATCGAGATCGGCGACATGGGCGAGCGGCTATCCCATATCCGCGATACGCTGCTGGTGCTGCAACGCGCGGTGCCCTTCATCACCGAACATGGCGATGGCTGGCTGGACCCCGCCGTGAAGGCGCGGCTGAAAACCGCCGTCAGCGACGTGCAGTCTCTGAACGAGTATGAGGCTCACCTCACCGACAAGATCCAGTTCCTGCTGGATGCCGACCTGGGTTTCATCTCCACCGAGCAGAACGACCTGTTCAAGATCATGACCATCTGGTCCATCGTGGGCATCCCGCCGGTCATAGTCGCTGGCATCTACGGCATGAACTTCAAGTTCATGCCGGAGCTGGTGCTGCCTTACGGCTACCCCCTGGCGCTGATCCTGATCGCGGTCAGCGCCCTGATTCCCTTGCTGTGGTTCAAACGTAAGGGGTGGTGGGAGTAGTTCCGTCCCGCCCTGTGCCCCGCCCTGCGCTTACGCTCCGGGCATTCGTCGCTCGAAATGGTCCACTGGACCATTTCGTGGCCTGCGGCCAACGCTCCTCATTGCAGAAATTTCACCTTGGGCTAATCTGCCTGCCGCGCGGGGGCGTATAACCAGCGCACGATATTGAAGGGGTTCCTATCATGCGCTTGGCCAAATTTTTGGCGACGGCTGCGTCCGTCTGCCTGGTTGTTTCCACCTCCGCTCCGATGGTGCCGGCATTCGCCGCCTCCATCGACAGCAAAACGGCCCAGAAACAGTCCGAGATTCCCACCTGCGGCCACAAGATCGGCACGCTGGCGGTGCGCGAGCCCGACACGCGGTGGTGGGAAGGCCTGGGCCTGGAATCGCCCGAGGCGCTGCTGAAGGTATTCGTGATGAAGTCCGGCTGCTTCACCCTGGTGGACCGCGGCAAGGCGTTTGAAATGGCGCAGCAGGAACGCGCCCTGGCGGCCGGCGGCACCCTGCAGGGCGGCGCCAATATCGGCGCCGGCCAGGTCCGCGCCGCGGATTATATCCTGGTGCCCGATATCGCCTCCAAGAACGGCAATTCCGGCGGCACCAATGTCGGTGGTCTTCTGGGCGGCTTCCTGGGCGGTTATGCCGGCGCCATCGTGTCCAACATCAGCGTGTCCTCCAAGACGGCGGACGTGGTGCTGACCGTCACCAATGTGCGCACCAGTGAGCAGCAGGCGATCGCACAGGGCCATGGCTCCAAGACCGATGTCGGCTTCGGCGTGGGCGGCGGCGGCTTCGGCCTGGGCGGTTTTGGCGCGGCGGGCATTAACAACTACCAGAACACCGCCATCGGCCAGGTCGTGATCCTGGCCTATATCGATGCCTACACCAAGCTGGTGAGCGAGATGGGCGGTCTTTCCACCGATGCGAAGGCGGATGCCCCGGCCCAGGCCGTCACCATGGCCCGGCCTGCCATGCTCAGGGCCAGCGCCGATGAGAAGAGCAAAGTGCTCAAGCCGCTGGAAGCAGGCATGATCCTCTATCCCACCGGCAACAAGCAGGGCGTGTGGGTGGAAGTGGCCGACGAAGTCGGCAACAAGGGCTGGGTGTCGCAGCTCTCCATCGCGAATTACAAGTAATTGGCCTGAACAGGAAAAGGGAGCCGGTGGCGCTTTTGGCGACACCGGCTCCCTGTTCGCGCATTGCGACTTTGTTGAGGCTCACTTCTTTCCGAAGGCGGCCACAAATTCGTCCTTGGACAGGAACCCATCATGGTTTTTGTCGGCAGCCGCGAAACTGTCCGAAACCATCGTGTTCCTTTGCGCCTCCGCCGGGCTGACTTTGCCGTCCTTGTTTGCGTCGAGGGCCGTGAACACCAGCCCCGCATCCTGCGCCAGCGCCGGCGTGGCGAGCATGAGGGCCATGCCGATGGCCACATAATATTTTTTCATCACAAAGCTCCTTTTCAGTTTTGGTGCCGCTTGTCACGGCAGATACTGGCCAGCCTTCAGTTCACAACGGCCCAGGTTCCATCCGGCTGCTGGCAAGCGCGCCCAGTGGCCGCCTGCGGACGTCCACGGACGAAGATTTGCTGGTTGAAATTGGCGCAGCGGAAGCCGCCCGGATCGTTGAAGTAGTTGTTGACGCGGACCTCCCCATAATTGCCACTGTTGGGATTGCGCCATTGATACGGGACGTTGGTCCGCCCCGAGTTGAAGCCGTTATAGTAGGTGTTGTAGGCGTAACTCTGGTCCTCGCAGTTCAGATTTCGCGTCAGCGCCGCTCCCAGTGCGCCGCCCATGACAACGCCGGCGATGGTGGGAACCCCACGATTGCCGCGCTGCCCCAAGGCATTGCCCAGCAGCCCGCCTATCAGGGCGCCGGCGATCACGCCAGCCGGATCCACCTGGTTGCGGCATTGGCGATAATAATTGTCGTCCTGGTAGCTATATTCCCGCTGGTAACGCTTGCGCCAGCTTTGCCCCTGCTCGTTAAAGCCGCCGGGACCTTGAAAATTTTGACCTCGGTCATAGCCTTGGCGGTAGCGGGACCCGGCATTGTAGTCACCGCCTGGGGGCGATCCATAGCCGGGTTGGCCATAGCCGGGTTGGGCCGCAGCGGTCTGGATGAGCGTTCCTGCAAACATCATCGTGGCCATCACTATGGCGCTTGATTTCTTCAGCATAGGCAATGCCTCCCATATGTTTTTTTTAAAATGCGCTTCACCGTGGGCAGATGGTTTGATCTGAATCACAATTTCCAGTGATGATTCAGGAATGCTTTGTCCGGCTCCGGCCTTCCCTTGGACGGGAGTTTTAGAATTGGCGCTGCGGCGGCCCAGGCATGTTGCGCTCGAAATCGTCCGCGGACAATGCGATAGGGAGAAAATCGAACAAACCAGCACAATGGAGTGCGAAACGAGCCTTTTGACGGGATAACCTAAGGCCGCTTTCAGGCTCCCCTCAAGAACGTCCCGGTTTGTGGTAGCCTCCCCGCATGGAAATCGCCGGGCGGGGCCGAATTCTGATCTGGGAAGGTGGCAGCCTCTGGCTTATGGAGGCGCTGCCCGCGCGCGGCTCTGCTTCCAATATGACGGCATTTCATGCCCATCATGCGATCCAGATAACGCTCTCGCTTGGTGGACACTTCGAATTCAGGACCAGAGACAGTTCCGTCGCCGGTGATGCGATTGTTGCACCAGATGTCGAACATCTCTTCGAGGCGAAAGGGCACGTGGCCGTGCTTTTCGTCGAGCCGGAAAGCAGGCCTGGCCTGGCCATCGTTCGGAACATCCTGGGTGGCGCAACACTGCGGTCTGTTCCATTGGAAAAAGTAGCCGACCTGGTGGAGCATCTGAAACAGGCGTCGCGCAAATCATCCGTCAGCGAGCAGGAACTGGAAGCCATTGGCCGCTCGCTCATCGAACGGCTTGCGGATGTCCATGCGGTGAACCTTCCGGACGCGCGGGTGCGCAAGATGATCGACCATGTCGCAGCACGGCTCGATGATGCGGTCAGCCTCGGTTCGGCGGCCAGGATCGCGGGACTGTCTCCAAGCCGCGCGCGTCACCTTTTTGTCGAGCAGACCGGTCTTCCGTTCCGGTCCTATCTGCTGTGGCTCAGAATAACGAAAGCCGTGGCGATCATGGCGACCGGCACGACCCTGACCGAGGCGGCCCATGAGGCCGGATTCGCGGATTCGGCGCATTTCAGCCGGACTTTCCGGCGCATGTTCGGCATTCCGGCCGCCGCCCTCCAGTTAACTTAGCCCTTTCGTTCAAGTGCGCCGTCCTCGTCCGGGGGTAAGTGTGGGCCGTCAAGACACACAACAACCTGGAGATTCCAATGAACAACGAATGTGACGGCAAGCCCTGCACCTGCGGCCAATCCTGCGGCTGCGCCACGCAAATCAGGTCCTGCGCCTGCGGCTCCGCCTGCGCCTGCGGCGAATCCTGCAACTGCTCCGCCGGGCAGGATCGCGCATCAGCTTGCGATCGCGCGGAATGACCCTCAACCGGCCAGGGCAAGGCCAAACCTCGCCCTGGTCTTTTTCCACATAAACGTTTCCCACGGAGACTTTCAGATATGGAATACCTCAGCTCATTGTTCGTGATGATGAAGCGCGCGCTTCGCGCCGGGCATCGCCAGGGCAGACCTTGCGCCACACTGGCGGTGGTGGCCGCACCCAGCCTGATCCTGTATTTTCTGGGCAGAGGGCCGGCAGAAATCTGGATGGCGTGTGAATGAAACATCCGGACGCTAATATTCCCGGCTGCCGGAACTCTTGGAACTTTCGCCGGGCTTCTCATCACCTCAGATTGCGAGCAAAGCCGCAATTCCCCAAGCAATCCGCCACTTTAGACTGGTGCGCGGGCAGAGGTTACGCCTGCTTTACCGACTGTTTATGCCTTGCCGCCAAAATCAGCGGATGAATGTCCTGGCGGTTGCCCGTTCTCTCAATCAAAAAGCGGCCCAGCAAAAGTGGCAGCATTTTTGCGATCCCACGCTCGCATTCCGCGATCCGTTCTACGAACGGTTCCTTTCGCTCTGGCGCAGCAAAGCCGGCACGCGCGCCATGCCCGCCAAAACCGACATGACGCCCCGCGATCTGAAGGACTTCCTGCGCCACATCGTCATTTGCCAACGGGTGGCAGAGCATCCGTCTCAATATGTCTGGCGCCTCACCGGCACGAAAGTCGCGGAAGTCACCGGCGATCATACCGGCAAGACGTTTGAGGAAAGCGTGCCGTCCACACTCCGGCCACGCTGGATCGAATGCGGTGACCTGACGCTGGACGGCGGCCAGCCGCTGCGCTTTCTGGGCCGGGTCCAGATCAGCGGCCGGGAATATCTCCATGCGGAGAATCTGCTGGCACCCTTGGCCAACGACGAAGGGCGGCCCACTTTTGTGATAGGCCTGTGCCGCTATACGCCGCGTCTTTCGGAGAACGAGGAAAGCTGGGAGAACCAGATGGCCTCCATGCCGGGCGGCCTGCTCTAGTTCACCGTTTCAATTTCCGCCGGGGCTTCTTGCGCGGCGCGAGCGTCAGATGTTGCGGCCCATCGCAAGAAACTTGGCGCGGCGCTGGCGCAGCAGTTCCTCGCCGGAAATGCCTTCCATCTCTTTCAGGCCGGCGGCGATCTGGTCGGCCACCGCTTCGATGGTCTCCGCGGGCGCGCGATGCGCTCCGCCCACCGGCTCTTCCACGATGCCGTCGATGATCTTCAGTTCCAGCAAGTCCTGGGCGGTGATCTTCAGCGCCGTGGCGGCTTCCTGCGCCTTGTCGGCGCTGCGCCACAGGATGGAGGCGCAGCCCTCGGGCGAAATCACCGAGTAAATGGAATGCTCCAGCATATAGACGCGGGATGCCGCGGCGATGGCGATGGCGCCGCCCGACATGCCTTCGCCGATGATGGTGGCGATGAAGGGCGTCTTGACCGACAGGCCGGCTTCAATGGAACGGGCAATGGCTTCGGCCTGGCCGCGTTCTTCCGCCGACACACCCGGATAGGCGCCCGAGGTATCGCAGAAGCTCAGCACCGGCAGATCGAAGCGGCCGGCCAGTTCAAAAATTCGCACCGCCTTGCGATAGCCTTCCGGCATGGCCGAGCCGAAATTGTGCTTGATGCGGCTTTGGGTGTCGTTGCCCTTTTCCTGGCCGATGAAGGCGATGGGGCGGCCGCGGAATCGCGCCAGCCCCGCCACCACCGCCTGGTCCTCGCCATAGGCGCGGTCGCCGGCCAACGGCGTGAAGTCTTCCAGGATATGGCGGGCATAATCGAGGAAATGCGGACGGCCCGGATGACGCGCCACCTGCACCTTCTGCCAGGGCGTCAGCCGCGCATAGGTGTCAGCCACCAGCGTGCCGGCGCGCGACTGCAGGCTGGCGACTTCGCCATCGATGTCCATGCTGGGGTCTTCCTCGGCAAGCTTCTGCAGCTCGACGATTTTTCCTTCCAGCTCGGCAATGGGACGTTCAAATTCCAGGTAATGCATGGCTCAAATCACCCAACGGAACGGGAAAATGACACAGGCACCCACGAAAGGAAATGCCTAAAGAACCCTGCCGTTCCAACAGGTTAACGTTCCTTCTTGACGGCCTTGGCCAGGGGATGGGCGCCCCGCATCACCTTGGTCAGCCGGTCACGCGCCACATGGGTATAGATCTGGGTGGTGGCGATGTCGGCATGGCCCAGCAAGGTCTGCACGCTGCGCAGGTCCGCGCCGCCTTCCACCAGATGAGTGGCAAAGGCATGGCGCAGCACATGCGGCGACACTTTTTCGGGGTTCACGCCGGCCTTGAGCGCCAGTCCCTTGAGCAGCTGGTGAAAGCGCCGGCGGGTGAGAAAGCCGCCCTCGCCGCGCGAGGCAAACAGATAGCGATTGTTCTTGTCGTCCTGCGGCACGAAGGTGGCGCGCACGTCCAGATAGGCATCCAGCGCCTCGCGTGCCGCAGGGCTGAGCGGCGACAGCCTTTCCTTGTTGCCCTTGCCGGTGATGCGGATGAAGTTCTCGCGGCCGCGCACCGCCGCCACGGTCAAGCCTGCCAGTTCGGAGACCCGCAGGCCGCCGCCATACAGCATCTCCACAATCAAGGTCAGGCGAAGCCCTTGCGGCGTACGGTCTTCCGCCGCCTTGGCCAGCATCGCTTCCAGGTCATGGCCGGACAGGATCTTGGGCAAGGGCCGGCGCGCCTGGGGCGCTTCGATGGTCTGGGTGGGATCATCGCTGCGGATGCCCTCGCCATAAAGGAAGCCGTAGAACTGGCGCAGCGCCGACAGCTTGCGCGCCTGGGTGGATGCCGCCATGCCCGATGTCGAAAGGCCGGTCAGAAAGCCCCGCACCTCTTCGCGGCTGGCCTTGGCCGGGTCTGCCCCCTTCGAACTTAAATGCCCCGCAAAATCCAGCAGGTCGCGGCGATAGGCGGCCAGGGTGTTGGCGCCCGCGCCGCGCTCGGCGCTCATCATGTCGAGAAAGGCCTCCACCAGATGCCCGGAATCAGGACGTCGTGCCATGGGTTAGATTTAGCACGATCTTTGGTGTATCCGGGTGCCATGCCGGAGAATGGGAAAAACCTGAAGAAAACCGTGGCGCTGGTGGGCATGATGGGGGCGGGCAAGACCTCCATCGGCAAGCGGCTGGCCACGCGGCTGGACGTGCCCTTCGCCGACGCCGATCACGAGATCGAGGCCGCCGCCGACATGACGGTGGCGGAGATTTTCGCCAAGTATGGCGAACCGGAATTCCGGCGCCTGGAACGCAAGGTCATCGCGCGCCTCCTGGGCGAGAAGCCCCATGTGCTGGCCACTGGCGGCGGGGCCTATATGGATGAAACAACCCGCGCCGCCATGAAGACGGACGCCTTCACCATCTGGTTGAAAGCGCCGATCGACATCCTGCTGGGCCGGGTGCGCAAGCGCCAGGAAGCCGACCAGACACGCCCGCTGCTGGCCAATGACGATATGCGCGGCACCCTGGAAAGGCTTCTGGCGCAGCGCGGGCCCACCTATGGCCTGGCCGACATGGTGCTGGAATCGGGCGACGAGCCCCATGCCGTGCTGCTCGACAAGATCGTTGCCGCCCTCGCCTCCCATGGGCTATGCGAAGGCGCATGAGCAACGAAACGATTACCGTCGGCCTTGGCGAACGCGCCTATGACATCCATGTCGGCGCGGGCGCCCTGGCGCGCGCGGGCGATCTGCTGAACCCGCTCGCCAAGGGCGTTGTGCCCGTGGTGACCGACGAGCATGTGGCGAAAATTCACCTGCAGCCATTGCTGGATGTGCTGAGCAAGGCCGGCATCACCGCGCGCCCCATCGTGATGGCGCCCGGCGAAGTCAGCAAGAGTTTCGCAGGCTTGGAAAAGCTGAGCGGCGCGCTGCTGGACATGGAAATCGACCGCAAGGGTCTTGTCATCGCGCTGGGCGGCGGGGTGATCGGCGATCTCACCGGCTTCGCCGCCGGCGTGCTCAAGCGCGGCGTCGCTTTCGCGCAGATTCCCACCACGCTTCTGGCCCAGGTGGATTCCTCGGTGGGCGGCAAGACCGCGATCAACGCGCCCCAGGGCAAGAATCTGATCGGTCTGTTCCACCAGCCGCGCATCGTGATTGCCGATACGGCGCTGCTGTCCACCTTGCCCAACCGCGAATTGCTGGCCGGCTATGCCGAGGTCGCCAAGTATGGCGCGCTGGGCGACGCCCAATTCTTCGAATGGCTGGAAGTCAACGGCGCCAGGGCGCTGGCCGGCGACAGCGCCGCCATGGTCAAAGCGGTGGCCCACTCCTGCAAGATGAAAGCCGACATCGTGGCGCGCGACGAACGCGAAACCGGCGAGCGCGCCTTGCTCAACCTGGGCCACACCTTCGGCCATGCGCTGGAAGCCACCACCGGATTCTCGGACCGCCTGATCCACGGCGAAGGCGTCGCCATCGGCATGGCGCTGGCCTTCCGCCTGTCGGTGAAGCTGGGCCTGTGTCCCGGCCAGGATGCCGAACGCTTCATCCGCCACCTCAAGGCGGTCGGCCTGCCCGCCTCCATTGCCGACATTCCGGGCACTCGCCCCGCTGTGGACGAACTGGTCGCCGCCATGGCCCATGACAAGAAAGTGACGGACGGCAAGCTGACCTTCATCCTGCTCAAGGGGCTGGGCCAGGCCTTTGTCACCCGCGATGTGCCGCTGGACGCCGTAAAATTGGTCCTGACGGAGAGCTGAATTCCGGCTATCATTACGGTCTTTTCACCGAGCACCGTCCCCATGCCTGCCGACACCATCGCCGGAAGATGAGTTCCAACATCGTCGACCTGCTGCTTGCTGCCTTTCTGCTGGCCGCGAACGCCTTCTTCGTCGCCGCCGAGTTCGCGCTGGTCAAGGCGCGCGCCTTCCGCATCGACGCGCTTGTCGAGGAAAGCCGGATGGGCGCGCGGCTGGTGCAAAGCATCCTGCGCAACATCGAAGCCCATCTGGCCTGCTGCCAACTCGGCATCACCATGGCCTCGCTGGGCCTGGGCTGGGTCGGTGAGCCCACGGTCGCCGCGCTGCTGAAGCCCGCGCTGGCGCCGCTGCACATGTCGGAGGCGGGACTGCATTTCACGTCGTTCGTTGTCGGCTTCCTGGTTTTCTCGTCCCTGCACATCGTCCTGGGCGAACAAGTGCCCAAGACCCTTGCCATTCGCGAACCCGAACCGGTGGCGCTGTGGATCGCCTATCCCCTGCGCGGTCTCTTCCTGCTTTTCTATCCGCTCAACTGGCTGCTCAACATGGCCTCGCGCTCGGTCCTGTCGCTGCTGGGTGTCAAGGAAGCGCCCCACCATGACATACTGACCGATGCCGAGATCGAAGGGCTGGTCGAGGTTTCCGCCGAATACGGCAAGATGGGAAGCGGACAGGCGGGCTACATCCATAATGTCTTTCGCTTCGGCGAAATGGACATCTCCGACGTGATGGTCCACCGCACCGAAATGTTCACCATCAACGTCGAAGACCCGCCGGCCGAAATCATGAGCGCTGTGCACAAGGCAGGCTATACGCGCGTGCCGCTGTGGCGCGACATGCCGGAGAACATCATCGGCGTGCTGCACGTCAATCACCTGGCGCAGGCGCTGCTGCTGGAGAAGGGCGAATTGAGCAAGGTGGATATCGCGGCGCTGGCGAGCGAGCCCTGGTTCGTGCCCGACACCACCTCTCTGGAGGAACAGTTCAACGCTTTCCGCGCACGGCGCACCCATCTGGCGCTGGTGGTGGATGAATATGGTGCACTGATGGGCCTGGTCACGCCCGGCGACATCCTGTCGGAAATTCTCGGCGAGCTGCCCGACGAGCATCGCATCCCGTCCCGGCCGCTCGTGCGCGCCAGGCCCGACGGCTCCTATCTGGTGGACGGCACCGTGCCGGTGCGCGACCTGAACCGCGATCTGGACTGGAGCCTGCCGGAAGACGACGCCACCACCATCGCCGGCCTGGTGATCTCCCAGTCCGGCACCATCCCGGATGTGGGCCAGCGCTTTGCGTTCTTCGGATTCACCTTCGAGATCATGCGCCGCCAGCGCAACCAGATCACCGCGGTGCGGGTGATCCCGGCGACTACGGCTTCTGCGCCTCGGACGGCGTAAGCGCCGACAGGGAGAAGGCATGAACCGGACCGGCCAGCTCGTCCTTCAGCGCGGCATAGACGCGGCGCTGGCGTTCCACCCGGGACAGGCCTTCAAACGAAGCCGCCACGATGCGGACCTGGAAATGGGTTTCCCCGACACTGCCGTCGCCCCGCGTCGCCCCGGCATGGCCGGCATGGCGGGCGCTTTCGTCCACCACCTCCAGGCCAAGGGGCGCGAAAGCAGCGGTCAATTTGTCACGAATGGCAGCGGCAACGGTCATGGCGTTGAAGTTCCCCCGCGCGGGATGAAAGTCAAGCACTACGTTTTCTTGTCTTTTACGCTTTCAATCCCATAATTGTTCAATGGTTCAACCCCGTCCATCGCGCTTCAAAAGCGATATCCGCATCAAGCCCGGCAAGGCGAAGAAGGCGGAACCGGAAACGCGCATGTGCGAGTCGCCGGACTGCATCCGCGCCGGCGATTGCCGCGTCGCCAAGTCGCCCAAGAACCTGACCGAATATTTCTGGTACTGCGCCGCCCATGCCCGCGCCCACAATGAGTCCTGGGACTATTTTAAGGACATGGGCGACGACGACATCCAGCGCTTCAAGGAAGAGGCCCTGACCGGCCACCGCCCCACCTGGCCCCTGGGCAAGCGCGGCGCCCGCGCCCGCATGGGCCAGAGCCCTCTGGGCGGGGTGCGTGACAGCCATGCGATGTTTGCAGAGGACGGCGACGATGCCGCCGTTCGCCGTCCGGAACGCCAATTGACGCGGCTCCAGAGCATTGCCATGGACACGCTGCAGCTGCCGCACGGCGCCACCTTGATCGAGATAAAGGCGCGGTATAAGGAACTTGTGAAGCGTTTTCATCCCGACGCGAATGGCGGCGACCGGGGCGCGGAAGAACGCCTGAAACAGGTCATCAAAGCCTATGGCGTGCTGCGCGCCTCCGGCCTCCTCACCTGAACGGGCGCGACCCCGCGTTATCTTGCGGCGGCCCCGGACTGGACTGATGAGCACACACACCGAAACCCTGGATACCAACTCGGTCCCCGACACGACCGTCGATGCCGCATCGCTGTTCGGCATCAAGACCAAGATGAAAGTTCCCGCCTTCAAGACGGGCGGCGAACATGTGCCCGAGATCGATCCGGCCTACCGCTTCGACCGCGAAACCACCTTGGCCATCCTGGCGGGCTTCGCCTTCAACCGCCGCGTCATGGTCCAGGGCTATCACGGCACCGGCAAGTCCACCCATATCGAACAGATCGCGGCGCGCCTGAACTGGCCCTGCATCCGCATCAACCTGGACAGCCATGTCAGCCGCATCGACCTGATCGGCAAGGACGCCATCGTCCTGAAGGATGGCCAGCAGGTCACCGAGTTCCGCGAGGGCCTGTTGCCCTGGGCGCTGCAACGCCCCGTGGCGCTGGTGTTCGACGAATATGACGCCGGCCGCCCCGACGTGATGTTCGTCATCCAGCGCGTGCTGGAAGTGTCAGGCCGCCTCACCCTGCTGGACCAGAACAAGGTGATCCATCCCCATCCGGCCTTCCGCCTGTTCTCGACCACCAACACCATCGGTCTGGGCGACACCACCGGCCTGTATCACGGCACCCAGCAGATCAACCAGGGCCAGATGGACCGCTGGAGCATCGTCACCACCCTCAATTACCTCACCCATGAGGCCGAGGAAGAAATCGTGCTGGCCAAGGCGCCCGGCTACAACAGCGCCGAAGGCAAGAAGACCATATCGGCAATGGTGCGGCTGGCCGACATGACCCGCAACGCCTTCGTCGCCGGCGATCTGTCCACCGTGATGAGCCCGCGCACCGTGATGACCTGGGCGCAGAATGCCGAGATTTTCGGCGATGTCGGTTTTGCGTTCCGCCTCACCTTCCTCAACAAGTGCGATGAACTGGAACGCGCCTCGGTGGCCGAGTTCTACCAGCGCTGCTTCGGCGAGGAATTGCCGGAAAGCGCCGCCAAGGTGCTGGTGGCGTGAAGCCAGAATCTCCGTCAGAGCCGTTCAAGCGCGCCGTCTCGGTCGCGGTGCGATCGCTGGCGGCGGAACCGGAACTGGAAGTCAGCTTCTCCAGCGAACCGGCCTCGCTCAATGGCCTCAAGGCCCGCCTGCCCTCGCCCCATCGCAACCTGTCGGCGGCCGATATCGCCCTGGTGCGCGGCACCGGCGACGCCTATGCCCTGCGCAGGGCCTATCACGACGAGAAAGTGAACAACCGCTTCCGCCCCGCCTCGCCGGACGGCGCCGCGGTGTTCGAAGCCGCCGAACAGGCGCGCGTGGAAGCCATCGGATCTCTGGCCATGAAGGGCGTCGCCGCCAACCTGTCCTCCGGGCTGGAACAGCGGCTGCTCAATCGCGGCCTGGGCAAGGCACGGGTGAAAGACGAAGCACCGCTGGCCGATGTGCTGGGTCTTCTCGTGCGCGAAGCGCTGACGGGCCAGAAGCCGCCGGCATCGGTATCGGGCGCGGTGGATCTGTGGCGGCCTTTCATTGAAAGCAAGGCTGGCGCGGACCTGGGCAAACTGGCAGGCGCGCTGCGCGACCAGCAGGCTTTCGCCAGGCTGACCCGCACCATGCTCAATCATTTGTCGCTGGGCGATCAAAGTGACAGCGACAAATCCTCCGACGACGACGCCGAAGGCGAAAATCCCGAAGGCCAGGAAGACGACGGCGAAGACAGCGACGCCCAGCAGGACGGCGAAAGCGCCACCACCGAATCCGCCGCCGATGCCGAGGACGGCGAACAGGTGGAAACCGACGCGGCGTCCGAGCAATCCGAAGACCTGTCCGACGCCACCGAACCGGAAGACGGCGCCAAGCCCAACCGCAACGAAGCGGCTTTCTCCGGCCAGGACAACTGGGGCTACAAGGTCTTCACCGCCGAATATGACGAGGAAATCGCCGCCGCCGATTTGTGCGAGGCCGAGGAACTGGCTCGTCTGCGCTCCTTCCTGGACCAGCAGCTGTCCTCGATGCAGGGCGTGGTCTCGCGCCTGGCCAACAAGCTGCAGCGCCTGCTCATGGCCCAGCAGAACCGCCATTGGGAATATGACCTGGAAGAAGGCATGCTGGATGCCTCGCGCCTGCCGCGCATCATCATCGATCCGATGTATCCTTTGTCTTTCAAGCGCGAGAAGGACACCACCTTCCGCGATACCTGCGTGACATTGCTGCTGGACAATTCCGGCTCCATGCGCGGCCGCCCCATCATGGTGGCGGCGATGTGCGCCGACATACTGGGCCGCACGCTCGAACGCGTCGGCGTCAAGACCGAAATCCTGGGCTTCACCACCCGCGCCTGGAAAGGCGGACAGGCGCGCGAGAAATGGCTGGCCGCGGGCAAGCCGCCCCAGCCGGGCCGCCTGAACGATTTGCGCCACATCATCTACAAGTCGGCGGACGAGCCGTGGCGGCGCGCCAAGCGCAACCTGGGCCTGATGATGCGCGAAGGCCTGCTGAAGGAAAACATCGACGGCGAGGCCTTGACCTGGGCCCACAACCGCATTGTCGCCCGCCCCGAACAGCGCAAGATCCTGATGGTGATCTCCGATGGCGCACCGGTGGATGATTCAACCCTGTCGGTGAATGCCGGCAATTACCTAGAACAGCATCTGCGCCGGGTGATCGAGGAAATCGAGACCCGCTCCAGCGTGGAGCTGACCGCCATCGGCATCGGCCATGACGTGACGCGCTACTACCGCAAGGCGGTGACCATCGTGGATGCCGAGCAGCTGGGCGGCGCCATGACCGAACAGTTGATCACGCTGTTTGCGGAAGAAGCGGCGCAAGGTGGTCGGCGGAAGCGGAAAGCTGCCTAGTATCCGGCCGCTCGCCTAAGCTCGCGGCGTACTTCGGCTCGCAAAGGTCCGCTGGACCTTTGCGTACGCTGCGCGTACCGCCTCAGTACCCATTCATCCCATGTAACGGCCGCATCGCGGGCCGCAGCAATGCATACGGCGCCAGCAGCAGCACACTCTCGCCGAAGAATAGCGCGAAATGCACCAGCGCCGACTGCGCCCATTCGATCTCGCCGGCGAAGGCGGCCGGATAATAGACCGCGCTGAACACCAGGCTCGCAGCAAAGGACGCCCATAGCGGCGGCACCCACCAGCGTGGGCCCCGCGCCGCATCGAAGAAGGCGATGCCGGTGAAGTTTGCCAGCAGGAAGGAAAAGCCGAACGCCAGGATGGCGCGCCACGACAAGGCAGGCGTCAGGTTGATCCAGTTGTCCACGTCACCCGGATTGACCAGGGCGATGAAGCCGGCGATGCCCAGCGCCGCCAGCAACTGGCCGAAGGCGTAAGGCGCGCCATAGCGGCGGTTGGTCAGGTGCAGGCAGTACCAGGCGATCGGCAGGATCAGGTCGCTGGTGGCCAGCAGCGAATGCTGGAACATCGTGTCCTGCAGGACCAGGAAATCATCGGTGTAGAGATAGGCGGCGCCCAGCAGGGTCACTAGCAGGATCACGGGCAGTATCAGCCGGCTGACGATGCGGATGGGGCGTTCATAGCGCCTGCTGACATCCTCGGGCGGGCCGCCATAGGCGCGCTCGCGCGGCGGCCATGCCGCGTCATCGCGCAGGCGGTAGGGCCCTTCATCGGCTTCCAGCGCCACCACCTGCATGCGGTGTGCGCCATTGCGATAATCATATGCTTTCAAAACACCCGAATCCCGCCCGGATGTTTCAATCCGGGACGTCGTGACACGTTTCGAGTGATGCCACGCAAGCGCGATGCCGCGTGGAGGGTTCAGGCTTAACGGAAAAGGCGAAAGCCTTAAGCGGCCTTGTCGGCGCTCTTCTTGGCGATGGCGCGCTTCAGGCGCAGGGCCTTGGGCGACAACACGCTGTCCTTGCACTTCAGGATGAAGGTATCGATGCCGCCATTGCGGTCCACCGAACGCAGCGCGTTCATCGAGATCTTCAGCTTGTAGCTGTTGCCCAGCACTTCGCTGGCCAGCGCGATGATCTGCAGGTTCGGACGATAGATCCGCTTGGTCTTGTTGTTGGCGTGGCTGACATTGTTGCCAACCAGGGTGCCTTTTCCGGTCAATTCGCAGCGGCGGGCCATTGGGCGGTTCTCACGATTCGCTAGGTTTCCCGGGCTTTTGCCCGGTAAAAGAGCCGGGTTCATAGGCAAAGCCGGCCGCAGCGTCAAGCCGGGAATAGCGTTCGCCCCGAAAGCACCAATATAATCAGGCACAAAGGCTTCGATATGCCCAAAAACCTGACCAAGTTCCTGGCCTTGGCCATCCTGCTGCCCGCCACCCCGGCTCTGGCCGCCGGCGGCGCTGGGGCCGGGGCGCCGGCCCTGCCCGCCTCGCGGCTGGAGATGGCCACCACCCTGTATGCGGGCGGCATCACCATGGGGCATATGGATATCGACGTCGCCTTGCGCAGCACCGAGTATCACGCGGTGTCCAACATGCACACGTCCGGCGTGGTCAACGCCTTCTGGCAGGCGGAAATCCAGGCCACCTCGTCCGGCAAGCTGGCGGGCCGGAATTTCGCGCCCACGCTCTATGACAGCTTCGACACCGGCCGCTCGGGCAAACGCCAGCAGGTGTCGCTGAACTTCGAGAGCGGCACGCCCAAGCTCTATGCCGATCCCGCCTATGCCACCACCGGCTATGAGGTGAAGCCGGACGACGTGAAAAACACGCTGGATCCGCTCAGCGCGGTGACCTTCATTTTCAGCGGCATCGCCGGCGATCCCTGTGCCATCACCGCACCGGTATTCGACGGCCGCCGCCGCTATGACGTCGCCATGACCCGCATCAAGGATGTCGATATCCGGATGGACAATGGCCTGTACCAGGGCAAGGCGGTGCAATGCGATGTGCGCTACCGCCAGCTCGCCGGCTTTCGCCCCAATGTGCTCAAGGCCAATGAGAGCTTCCCGATGATCCATGCCTGGTTCGTCCGTGTACCGAGCAGCGTGGCGGGCCATGATTACACCGTGCCCGTGCGGGTCTGGGCCGACACCAAATATGGCGTGCTGGCGATGCTGGCCACGTCGCTGAAAGTGGACGGCCAGACTCCGCCCGGCATGAAGGACGCGCGCTGAAGCGCCGTAAAACCGTAACAAATGTGCCCTAAACGCCGTTCGGAATGTTCCGGGTACGGAATAGAGTCTCCGCGCCCGGACAAAGCCCTCTTTGTCGCTCCGACCACTAGATGTGGTGGTCCGCACCCCGTCCTCATCCAGCTAAATGTATGAGAACAAAGGCAGATATTGAATTAGTTAGTGATTCGGGCCCGTTACGTTCTAGTATGGTTCTAATTGTTAAGCCTGCATCCACAGCCGCCGTCCCACCGTACTAAGCTGCACACCGGCAATTACGCCGGCTCCATCAGGAGAACAGGATGATTTCGAAACTGCAGGTATTGGCCCTCACCGGGACCCTGGTGACAGGCATCTTCGTCGGCCAGGCCGTCGCGCAACAGACCCACATGTATGCGGCGCTGGACGCGCTGCGCACGGCACGCTCGGAACTCCAGAGCGCCCTGGCCAACAAGGGCGGTCACCGCGTCAAAGCCATCGCGCTGATCGACCAGGCCATCGCGGAAACCAACGAAGGCATCCGCGCCGGCCGCGGCGACTGATCCAGCGGATTAGATTCTGACCCGGACGGAATGTCTGCTTCTGCCCCACAGCGGACATTCGGTCTGGGTGATCGCGGATACCCGCAACGCCACACCTATTTTGGTGGAGCGCGCATCCGAACGGACAACTTTCGCCGTGATCCAGTTCTTGAGATCCGTCCGGGTCACCAGATGATACCGGAATGGGTGGAGCGCTCCTTCATCCCGTGCGCGTCACAAGCCAAGGCACCAATGCGGGGCGCGGGTTTTGCGGCGATACCGGGATAGTGGTAACCTTGAGATGGTGCACTGCCTGCAAGGCGCCATCAATTCAAGATTCCGGTGTTCACCGGTCTTGGCCATCTGGACAAGTAGCGGAGCAATGACACCCACCGGGTTCCGTGAAGACCATGCCCGAACGCGGGCGCCGGTGCAGCCCGGGCCTGCCGATTCCCGGCGGCGCCTCACCGCGCAATTGCGAATGTCGTCCGCGATCGTGTTTCTGTGCGCAGTCTTCGCAATTTCCCGCGCGCAAGCCGTGCCCCTGATGACGGACAATTTCTCCGGCCCTGTGGCCAATGCCAACGGCCAGGCCCCCACCTTTGGTCCCAATCCCTGGAGCTGCAGCGGACCGGGAGCCGCCGGTTGCATTCGCGGAAACGGTCAGATGACCAGCAGCAACCCAGGCGCCGGCCCCATCTATTACATGATGAATACGGGCCGGACACCGCTGGAACTGCGTTACCAGTTCATCGACGCCAAGGAGCCGCCTGCCTTTGTACTGGCGGAAACCCGCAACGGCTCTCTCGACAACATGTGGCATGCCTACGGATTCAACTCCGGATCGTCTTTTGTTTTTGTGCAAAGCTATTGGTGCACCACCGCGGCGGGCTGCCCAACTTCCGTGTCCGCTGTCGCGGCCGCTTCCCAGGGATCCAATGAAGGACCTTGCCCGGCTACGGTTGCGAACAAATCCTATATCGGCACCTTGAGCTTCTATAACGACACGGCCATCGCGACGCTTCAGGACGCCGCCAGCGGTGCTCTGCTGTGCACCAACGTGGCGCGCGACCCCAGGCTGCCGAGCCTCATCGGCCCCAATTTCTATCTGCAGAGCTATAACGAATCGCCCAATGTTGCTTTCACCTTTGCCCAGGCAAACGATACCGCACGTCTCATTCCGCGCCTTGCACTCGCTCCGGCCAACATCCGGGCGGTCGCAACAGCTGTGGATGCCTCCCTTCTGAACAACAGCCCCTTGTTCAATTCGCTGGGAAACCTTGCCACCGGACCCCTGACCGATAGCCTGGCGCAGCTTTCCGGCGAGGTCGCCAGCCTGTCCGCTGGCGCTGCGATTTCTGCATCGTCCGATTTCATGAATCTGATGCTGGGGCCTCTGTCAGCCGCTCGCGGAGGCACACAGACCGGCAGGCCGTCCGGCACGCGCCGCCGCGTTGTCTCCGACCGGTTTGCCATCTAGGTCGGCGGCTATGGCGAGCCGGGCTATGTCAGCGGTGATGCGAGCAGCGGTGCTCACCGCGAGGAGCGAAGCCAGGCGGGCGCCGCGATGGGTTTTGATTATCGTGCCGCAGCCGGATTCACCCTTGGCGCAGCGGTGGGGCAGGCGCGGCTGGACTGGAGCCTGCCGGACCTGACCAGCACCGGCCGGGCCGACGCCACCCAAGCTGGGCTTTATGCCTCGGCGCATGGTTCCCGCCGCTATGCTGATCTGGGTTTCACCTATTCCGCGCTGGCGATGAAAACCCTGCGCAACGTGACGCTGGCAGGTGCCAATCAGTATGCCGGCGGCTTTCACGCCTCCGATTTCGGCGCCCGGTTCGAAGCGGGCCAGCATATTTGGCGGCATGACGATGCCTTCCCGGTCATGATCTATGCCGCGGCTGAAATACAGCGCTTCACCGCACCGGCTTACAGTGAATCCACCCTGGCCGGCAGTGCCGCAACCGCATTGGCCTTTGCTGCACCCGACAAAAACCGGCTTTTTACCGATTTGGGCTTCAGGATCGATTCCTGGCGGCTTGCCGTCACGAACGCCGACTTCCACGCCAGTCTCGCTTGGCGCCATCTGTTCTCACCACTGCAATCAATCAGCGCCAACTTTGTGGGAAGCCCTGGTACATCTTTTACGGTCATCGGCGCGCCGCTGGAGGCTGACAGTGCCGTCACCTCCCTGGGAACGGACATCAAGCTGTCAGGCCACCTTTCACTGGGCATGGCATTTACCGGCGCCTTTGGAACGCACAGCGCCGCCTATGGCGGCCAAGCCAGTCTGCGTCATAGCTGGTGATGGCAGTGTAATCTGCGAACATCCGTATGCCGGAGCTAGTCTGGATAGTGGCGGCCTCCAGGCCACCGCTCCATGGCCTCGATTGCAAGATGGGCAGACTCCAACTTGGAGTCTGGCACATTTGACAACCTCGCTGCATCGATCCAGGCCTTGATGGCGACCGGTGCCAGGCGATCACGGCCGCAAAGGACGAAAACTGGCTCCGTCGCGCCGAGCGAAGCGAGGGAGCCGTGTTCAAGTTCATGCGCGAGCGTAACCAGGCCCGCCTCGCGAAGCAGGTGTGCGCTGCGAAGTATTGCGTCCTTCAGATCGTTGTCGACTGGCATGCTGTGTCCTTCAACTTAAGCGCGGCAGGAAACAGCGCTTCGGTGGCGTATCAGAAAAGTTGCTCCATGGCTCCGGAATGCTGGCAGAAAATAGCGGCCTTGGAATCGCGCAGTAATTCGCGCCTGACCATCCCCCGCCAGGGCCTGGATTGCTTTGCCTGTTCGCGCGGCCCGCCATGCAATATGAAACTATCATCCCGCCTTTTGCGCCTTTGATCAGGATCAAAGATTCGTTGCCTCCGTGTTGGATTTGACCTTGTAGGGTGCTGCGCGATTGTCCGCTTCCGACCCAGAGCGGACATCAGCCCATGGCAATGTGAGATCTATATTTGATCGAGATCAAATTTGGGCCCGGCGGTGTTTTCACCGTCAGCAAACTTGTTTTGTTCTTTCGAGCGAAAGGCTGGTCCTGACCCAAAGCGGACGTCGGGCCGGCCAGCATACTGCCCGCCCGCATCGGGCCCGGCTCTTCGCATCACCATCCCCCGGAAAACGCATGCACGCATGCCTAAACGAAGCGGGCCTTGACCGTCGTCCTGTTGATATCTGACAGCTTTGCGCATCCGGCAGCGGCAGCGGTCTGCAGCAGCTCTTGCTGTAAAATCTCGATCAGACGTCGTGCGCCGGCAGTTCCGAATGCCGCCAGCCCCCACCGTGTCGTCCGTCCTAACATGACAGCGCTGGCTCCAAGCGCGAGTGCTTTGAAGATATCTGACCCGCGACGTATGCCACTATCGAACAAGATGGGAATCCGGCCGTTCACCGCGGCTACGATCTCCGGCAATACCTCGAGCGTCGACGGACCGTAATCCATCGAGCGACCGCCGTGATTTGAGACGATGATCGCGTCCGCGCCGTGTTCGATGGCCAGCTTGGCGTCGTCTGGCTCCATAATCCCTTTGATGATCAGCGGGCCTTTGATCATTTTCCGCAGGTCGTCGATGTATTGCCACGTATACCAAAGGCGTCCGCCATTTAGCCGGTACCTTGCTGCCCCGGTAAGCGCTGCATCTCCACCTCTGGCGCCAGAGCCAACCGTACGCGAGCGTCCGCCAAGGTTGCGATCTTGTTGTGTGCGCTCGTAATAGGATGCCTGCTGGTCGACCGTGACGATGATCCCGTTGACGCCGGCATTCTGATAGGCATCCATGACCCGCTGGGCGGCGGTTCGATTTTCCAAAGGATAAAACTGTCCCCACAACACGCCGCCTTGAGAGGCCGGCGCGACCTGGGCCACCGGTGTGCTGGTATTGATGCTCAGTATCATCAGCGTATTCGAAGCCGCGGTTGCCGCCTTGAACATCCCGGCTTCCCCTTCCGGGTGAAGAGGAATCATTGCTGCTGTCGGTGCAACAATGATTGGAAATTGCATCTTCACGCCAAGCAATTCTGACGAAAGATCGACTTGCGAAGCCGGTATGGCAGGGCGCGCCGGCATGATATCGACCCAATCATAGGCTTGGCGATTGCGGCGAAGCGTGAACTCCGACCCATCGCCATGCGCTGTGTAGTCATACACCGGCAAAGGCACGTTACCGAAGAATATGGGCTCGAAGTCGAAGGCCGTCTGCATTTCCGCCAGGCTCAGCGCGCGGCGGTGCTCGCCCAGGGGCCTTGGATCAGCCTGTGCAACGGCGGAGGCCACTGGCGAAGCCGCCATAAATCCCGCCACGCGGGCAATTGCCTTTCGCCGGGACGGCTTTACGAGCCAGGAGCGTTCGATATCTGCCATCGCTTCGTTATCTCTAGGGGTGCTTATGCGTGAGCACTGGGGACCTTGTTGGCTTATGATTGATCATGTGCGCGCCGCAGTCCATATCCAACATGCATCCTCCCTGAATCTGGTCCCCGCCCCGGCCATTTTCTCTCTTTTTCACTTGCCTAACGCGCGGCGAGCCACAATCTAGTCGCCATGCACAAACAGGATATGCACCCCAAGGTCACGGCGGTGCTGGGACCCACCAACACCGGCAAGACCTTCTTTGCCATCGAACGCATGCTGGCCCACAAGTCCGGCATGATCGGCCTGCCGCTGCGCCTGCTGGCGCGCGAGGTCTATGACCGAATCGTCAAGCTGCGGGGGGCGAACGAAGTCGCGTTGATCACCGGCGAAGAAAAAATCGTCCCCAAGCATCCGCGTTTCTTCGTCTGTACCGTGGAAGCCATGCCGCTGGACATCCCGGTGGCGTGCCTGGTGATCGACGAGATCCAGCTTTGCGCCGATCCCGAGCGCGGCCATGTCTTCACCGACCGGCTGCTGCATGCGCGCGGGCAGGAAGAGACCTTGCTGCTGGGCAGCGACACGATGCGCGGCATCATCCAGCGCTTCATTCCCAAGGCCTGGTTCGTCAGCCGGGCGCGTTTCTCGGACCTGGCTTACACCGGCCCCAGGAAGCTGACCCGCCTGCCCCGGCGTTCGGCGGTGGTGGGATTTTCGGCCGAAGATGTCTACGGCATCGCCGAAGTGATCCGCCGCCAGCGCGGCGGCGCCGCGGTTGTGCTGGGCGCGCTCAGTCCGCGCACCCGCAACGCGCAGGTCGAGCTCTATCAATCCGGCGACGTGGACTTCCTGGTGGCGACCGACGCCATCGGCATGGGCCTGAACATGGATGTGGACCATGTGGCCTTTGCGGCGCGCGACAAGTTCGACGGCGCGCGCATGCGGCCCCTGGCGCCGGCCGAGATCGGCCAGATCGCCGGCCGCGCCGGGCGCTACATGAATGACGGCACCTTCGGCGTCACCGGCGATTGCGAGCCGTTCGAGGACGAACTGGTGCAGCGGCTGGAAACCCACCGCTACGATCCGGTGCGGGTGCTGCAATGGCGTAACGGGTCGCTGGACTTTCGCAGTCTCGCCAAGCTGAACGAAAGCCTGGATGCGCCGCCGCCCGAACGCGGCCTGGTGCGGGCGCGCCCCGCCAGCGACGCGGTGGCGCTGCGTATCCTGTCGGCCGACGACGAGGTAACGGCGCTGGCCACCTCACGCGATCACGTGGTGCGGCTGTGGGATGTCTGCCAGTTGCCGGACTTCCGCAAACTTTCCACCGATGAGCACGTCAAGCTTGTGCGCAACATCTTCCTGTTCCTCAGCAAGGACGGCGCTATCCCGGATGACTGGCTGGCGCGCCAGATTGCCCGCGCCGATGTGGTGGAAGGCGATGTCGCCACCCTGTCAGGGCGACTGGCGCAGATCCGCACCTACACCTATGCCGCGCACCGCTCGGGCTGGACCCGCGACGGCGCGCATTGGCAAGGCATCACGCGCGCAGTGGAAGATCGCTTGTCGGACGCGCTGCATGAACGCCTGACCCAGCGCTTCATCGACCGGCGCACCTCCGTCCTGATGAAGCATCTGCGCGATGACGAGTTCGCCAGCCTGGCGCTGGACGAAGCCGGCGGCGTCTCCATCGGCGGTGAAGCGATCGGCAAGCTGCAAGGCTTCCGCTTTGTCCCCGATCCGCGCGCCGTCGGTATCCATGGCCGCACCTTGCGCGCCGCCTCCCTCAAGGGTCTGGAAAGCGAAATCGCCTCGCGCAGCATCGCGCTGGCCGCCGCCGAGGATGCCGCGATTACTCTCAGCGAACACGGCAAGCTTTGGTGGGACGGCGCCATTGTCGCCAAGCTTGCACCGGGCCCCTCGCCGCTTGCGCCCGTGGTGCAGATGCTGGCCGACGAGCATGTGAAGACCGAAGGCCTGCAGGCGCGGCTGGACGCCTGGATGACAGCACGCATCACCGCGCGGCTGGGACCGCTGCTGGCGCTGCGGGATGCCGCCGAGGCTCGCACCGGCACACAAAGCGCCCTGCCCGGCGAAGCACGCGGCATCGCTCACCAACTGGCCGAGAACTTCGGCAGTCTGGATCGCAAGACGTTGCCCTTGCCCGAGAAGATCGGGCCACAGATCCGCGCCCTGCGCCCCTTCGGCGTGTGGTTCGGGCGGCGCACCGTGTACCTGCCCAAGCTTCTGCGTCCCGACGCGGCGGGACTGCTGACCTTGCTGTGGGGCGTGTGGACCAAAAAAGAGTCTCCACCTGCCCCGCCCGCGCCGGGCCTGACCTCCTTCGCCGTCGACAAGGGCAATGACACTGCGTCTCTTCAGGCTGCTGGCTTTGCCGTGTTCGCCGGCCGCGCCATCCGCTTCGACATGCTGGAGCGCCTGGAAGACGAACTGGAAAAAGCGCTGGCCAGCGGGAGCGATGCCGAAACATTGCAGACCCAGATCGTGTCGCTGCTGGGCAGCGGCAAGGATGAAGCGCGCAACGTATTGGCGGCGCTGGGTTGGCAGACGGTGGAAGTTGCGGGCGCCAAGCCGGTGTGGCGGCGCGTGAAGGAAAAGCAGCCTCGCCGCCACGATCCGCGCGCCAAGCCCAAAAGGCCCGAGCCGCCACCCGATCCCAATTCACCCTTTGCGGGTCTGGCCGCGCTGCGCCTGCGATGAGCCGTGTTCTATGAGCCGTTTGGACAAATGGTTGTTCTGCGCCCGCTTCTACCGGACCCGCAGTCTCGCCCAGGCGGCCGCCGCTGCGGGCAAGGTTCGGCTAAACGGGGTGCGCCAGGAGAAACCCGGCCATGTTGTGAAGCCAGGCGATGTCCTGACCCTGGGCAAGGGCGCCGATGTCTTGGTTGTTCGGATCGTGGCGCTGGCCGAGCGGCGGGGACCCGCCCCGGAGGCCCAAAAGCTCTATATTGCGATCGAATAGATGCAAGTCATTCGCAACAACACTGCGGCCTCAATTTGCTTGCCTCGAGGGCCAACGCGCCGTAAGCACAGCCCGTTTTCGCCGTTTTGGAGCCTGCCAGCATGACCTATGTCGTCACCGAAGCCTGCATCAAGTGCAAGTTCATGGACTGCGTCGAGGTTTGCCCGGTGGACTGCTTCTACGAGGGCGAAAACATGCTGGTCATAAGCCCGGACGAATGCATCGATTGCGGCGTTTGCGAGCCGGAATGCCCCCCGGAAGCCATCAAGGCCGATACCGAATCGGGCCTGGAAAAATGGCTGTCGGTGAACGCCGAATACGCCAAGACTTGGCCTAACATTTCCCAGAAAGGCGAGGCCCCTGCCGACGCCAAGGAAATGCAGGGCGTGCCGGACAAGTTCGAGAAGTTCTTCTCCCCCAACCCCGGCACGGGTTCCTAGGCCATCTCGCAGCGGTTGTGTTCTGCACACAGAACAACCCGGGCAAATGGTTGAATTGGCTGCCCTTTCGGATGCATTAAATTAACGACGCTATTTCAATGGGATGGCGCGGTTTTTTCTTCCATTTTCACACATTCTCTGATAGCCTCTTGGTCGTTCAGAACCGTGACGAATGCGTGCCATCCGGCGCCCCACCGGTGGATCACCCCATGCTTTGTCCGCATAGGAAGAAAATATGACCGCCCTGAAGACCCCTCCTGCAAAAGCTGCTGCTCCCGCCGCCCCGGCGAAGAAGGTTCCCGCCAACTCGAACAAGAAGCACGAGTTCAAGACCAACGATCATGTCGTCTATCCCACCCACGGCGTCGGCAAGGTTGCCGGCATCGAGGAAAAGGAAGTTGCCGGCACGCGCCTGGAACTGTTCATCATCGAGTTCGAGAAGGACAAGATGACCCTGCGCGTCCCCACCCTGAAGGCCAAGGCCGTGGGCATGCGCAAGCTGTCTTCGCCCGAAGTCGTCACTGGCGCTCTCAACACCTTGAAGGGCCGCGCCCGCATCAAGCGCACCATGTGGTCGCGCCGCGCCCAGGAATACGAAGCCAAGATCGACTCCGGTGACCTGGTGTCCATCGCCGAAGTGGTGCGCGACCTGCACCGCGCCGGCGGCCAGCCGGAACAGTCCTATTCCGAGCGCCAGCTGTACGAAAAGGCCCTGGCCCGCATGGCCCGCGAAGTCGCCGCCGTCGAAAAGACCGACGAACCGACTGCGGTCAAGCGCGTCGAAGGCATGCTGACCAAGAAGGCTGCCTAGCCAACAGAATTGCGACCCTCTATCGCAAACGGAAGAGCCCGGCAGAGATGCCGGGCTTTTTCTTTGCCTATTTGGGCGCGTTGATCGCTAGCTGCGCCGCGAAAGCCCGTTTGTAGGCGGGTCGCGCTTCGCCGCGGGCGACATAGGCGGCCAGGTTGGCATATTCATCCAGCAGGCCCGATGCGCGCAGCCGCAGCAGCACAGACGCCATCATCAGGTCGCCGGCGCTGAAAGCCCCGTCGAGCCACTCGCGGTCGCCCAGATAGGCGGAGAGCTGCTTCAGCCGGTCGCGGCAACGATCCTTGACCAGCGGCATGCGTTCGGCGGTCCAGCTCTTGTCGCCTTCCAGCAGCCTGGTGTTTTGCAGCTCCAGGATCGGCGGTTCCATCGTGTTGACCGCCGCGAACATCCAGGTGACCGCGCGCGCCTTGGCATCGGCATCGTCCGGCAACAGGCCGCCATGGCGCTGCGCGATATGCAGCACGATCGAGCCAGTCTCGAACAGGGCCAGGCCATCTTCCTCGTAGGTGGGAATCTGGCCGAAGGGGTTGACCGCCAGATGCGCGGGCTGTTTCAGCGCCGGGAAGGACACCAGGCGTACCTGATAGGGCTGCCCGACCTCCTCGAGCGCCCAGCGCACGCGGGTGTCGCGCGCCAGTCCCTTGCCGCCATCGGGTGAGCGTTCAAAAGCGGTGATGGTGATGGTCATGCCAAGGCTCCTTTGAGGCCCAGCTTAGACGCGGCTAGTTCAGCACTTCAATCTGCTGGGGATTGGACAGCGCGATCTGGGGGCGGCCGCGATAATCCTGCACCGTGCCGCGCACCCGGATACGGTGGGCGACAAGGGCGTCGAAATCATAGTTGCGGAAGGCGCGGCGGTCTTCCGGCGCCACGATGGCCGAGAAGCTGCGCTGGCCGTTGCTGCCGAAATCGATGAAGGTCCGCCCGCCGGCATTGCCGATGTTGATGACATAGCCTTCCACCAGCTGGAAGCTGCCGGTGGCGACAGGTGCCTTGGCCATTTCCTGCGGCGCCCTGGGCTGCGCGCCCGCCAGTGCCCAGAGGCCCGCATGTTTGGCGCGGGCGCGCGCCTCGGCCTCATACAGGTCGGGGGCGCATTCATTGCGGTCGGGTGAAATCGCCACCCGGGCGAGCCCCTTTTCCAGCAGTACCGTCTGCAACCATTGCCTGCCAAAGCCCTGTGCGCGGATTCGGTCGTAGCGGTCTTCCTTGGGCGGCGTGGACGTGAAGCTGATGGGACCGGCCAGCGCCATCTGTGTCAGCTCCGCCATTGCCTGGTCCACGAGATAGCGCGGACTGTTGTCCGCCTGCGGCAAGCGAATACCTTCCAGCAGGATCGCGCGGCCATCGCTTAGAATCAGCGCGCCGTTTTTTTCCACCCGCACCACGCGGCCGCGCGCGATTTCGATGGATCCGGCGCAATCGGGAATGAAGCGGATGGTCCCGTTGCTGGATTGGGCCCGTGCCGCATTGGCGTCCAGCGGCAAACACATTGCGGCCAAAATCAGCCCGTAACTCAGGGGGATAATACGCATGTGACCATAGGTTCCAAAACCATTCGGGCGGTCAAGCGTTGTCGCCAATACCCCCGCCCAAAATACCGCAAAGGTTAACGGCATGGCTTTGTTTGCTGCTCTTCCCGCCGCGCTTCCCAGCGTTGCCGCCGTGCAAAGCAATGTGAAAGGCACCCTGCCCGCCTTGACCGTGATGGCGGTGGACGGCGCCTTCAATTTCCTGATCGCGGTGCTGATCCTGATCGCCGGCTGGATGGTGGCGCGCTGGATGGGACGCTGGCTGCATGATGTGGTGGAACGCAGCCGCCTGATCGACGAGACCCTCAAGCCCTTGCTCGTCAATGGCGTGCGCTATGTCATTCTCGCCGTCACGGTGGTGGCGGTGCTGAGCCAGTTCGGGGTGCAGACCACTTCGCTGATCGCGCTGCTGGGCGCGGCAGGCCTGGCCGTCGGCCTGGCGCTGCAGGGCACCTTGTCGAACGTCGCCTCCGGCGTGCTGCTGCTGGTACTGCGCCCCTTCCGCGTGTTCGAGAAGATCAAGGTCGCGGACGCGACCGGCAAGGTGCGCGAGATCGGGCTGTTCCGCACCGAGATCGTCACCGATGACGGCAACTTCGTCTCAATCCCCAACGCCACAATCTTCTCCGGCACCATCATCAACGTGTCGCGCGAGCGCAACCGGCGCATCGGCTTCACGGTGGAAATCGACCGGTCGGAAAATATCGACGCCGTGCAGAAGACCATCCTGGAATGTCTGGCGCTGGACCGGCGGATTTTGAAAATGCCGGCGCCGACCGTGGAGGTCGAAACCTTGGGGGCCATCTCCACAACCCTGACGGTGCAGGTCTGGCTGGAGAACCGCGATTTCGGAGCCGTCCTGTCCGACATCAAGAAGCGGGTGCGCCATGCCCTGCAGGATTCGCAGATCAGCGCCCCGGTTCCGGTGGCGGCGCCCGCCGTGGCGCCATGGACGCCGCAGGAACAGGTGCAGGCTGAGACAAAGAAGCCCAATTAGCCGCTTTTGCGCCCGCCCTCGACATGAGGGCGCAAGGCGCTAAATTGCCCGCCATGATAGCCCTCCAGACCCGTACCGCCCCCGCTGACGCCAAGGGGATTGCCGAAGCCGCCCGCCTGCTCAAATCGGGCGCGCTGGTCGCCTTCCCGACCGAGACCGTTTATGGCCTGGGCGCCGACGCCACCAATGGCGAAGCCGTGGCCGCGATTTTCGCCGCCAAGGGCCGGCCTTTGTTCAATCCCCTGATCGTGCATGTCACCGATCTGGATGAAGCGCGCCGCTATGTGGAACTTTCGCCCCGTGCCCAGGCGCTGGCGCAGAAATTCTGGCCCGGGGCCCTGACCCTGGTGCTGCCGCGCCGCAAGGATTCGCCGCTGTCGCTGCTGGTCAGCGCCGGGCTGGACAGCGTGGCGCTGCGTGCGCCCTCGCATCCCGCAGCCATCGCGTTCCTGAAGGCCGCCGGGGTTCCGGTGGCGGGGCCGTCGGCCAACCGTTCGGGACAGGTCACCGCCACCACCGCCCAGCATGTCGCCGACAGCCTGGGCGACAAGGTGGATTTCATTCTGGATGCCGGCAGCGCCACCCTGGGCATCGAATCCACCGTGGTTGGCTTCGATGGCGATCGCCCCATCCTTCTGCGTCCCGGCGCCATCCCGCGCGAGGAAATCGAAGACCTGATCGGGCCGCTTGGTGCGCCGGGCAACCTGATTCAGTCGCCGGGCCAGCTTGCCAGCCATTACGCGCCGCGCGCGTCGCTGCGCCTGAATGCGGGCGAAATCGAATCTGGCGAAGTGCTGCTGGGCTTTGGCGAGGCGCCCGGCGCAAAGCTCAATCTTTCGCCGCGCGGGGATTTGCGCGAAGCCGCCGCCAACCTGTTCGCCATGCTGCGCGAGCTGGACAAGAGCGCCGCCCATATCGCCGTGTCGCCTATTCCCGACACCGGCATCGGCGAAGCCATCAACGACCGGTTGCGGCGCGCGGCTGCGCCGCGATGAGCGTGTCAGAGTCGGTGTTGATCCGCCTCAAGGACGCGGTCGGCGAGAAGGGCTTTTCCACCGATCCAACGGAAATCGCGCCGCACCTGGAAGAGTGGCGCGGCAAGTATCACGGCCATTCCCCGATCCTGCTGAAGCCGGACAGCGCCGCGCAAGTTTCCGCTGCCATGCGTATCTGCCATGAGACCGGTACCGCGGTCGTGCCACAGGGCGGTAACACCGGGTTGGTCGGCGGACAGATTCCGTTCAACGGCGAAGTGCTGCTGTCCACCAGGCGGCTCAACAAAGTTCGCGCCATCGATGAAAGCGGCATGACCATGACGGTCGAAGCCGGTGTCACATTGGCCGAGGTCCAACACCAGGCTGCCGAGCGGCACTTGATGTTTCCCCTCAGCCTGGCCTCCGAAGGCAGTTGCAGCATCGGCGGCAACATCGCCACCAATGCCGGCGGCACCCATGTGCTGCGCTATGGCATGACCCGCGCGCTGGTGCTGGGACTGGAAGTGGTGCTGCCGGATGGCACGGTGCTGGACATGCTGCGGTCGCTGGCCAAGGACAATAGCGGCTATGACCTCAAACAGGCCTTTATCGGCAGCGAAGGCACACTGGGCGTCATCACCGCCGCGACGCTGAAGCTGTTTCCCAAGCCCGATGCCAGCGTCACCGCGCTGGCGGCCGTGCCATCGCCCGCCGCCGCCGTGACATTGCTGGGCGCGATGCAGGCCCAGACCGGCGGCATGCTGTCGGCGTTCGAGTTGATGCCGCGCATCGCGCTGGAATTCGTCACCCGGCACATCGAGGGCACGCGCGATCCGCTGGCGGCGCCTTCGCCCTGGTATGTGCTGATCGAGGCCACCGGCGGACGCCACGCCAACCTGGAAGCCAGCTTTGAGGACGGCCTGGCCGCCGCCGTCACCGCCGGACTGGTGAGCGACGCGGTGGTGGCCTCCAGCGCCACCCAGGCGGCGGCGCTGTGGAAGCTGCGCGAAAGCATCTCCGAAGCGCAGAAGCGCGAAGGCGCCTCCATCAAGCATGATATCGCCGTGCCGGTGGCGGCGATCCCCGCCTTTCTGGCCAAGGCGACGCCGGGGGTGCGCGCCATCGCACCCGGCGCCCGGCCGGTCAGCTTCGGCCATCTGGGCGACGGCAATATCCATTTCAATTTCAATGCGCCGGGTGCGGGCAACGATCCGGCGTTCCTGGCGCTGTGGGACGAGGTGCAGCAAGCGGTGCACGACATCGTCAAGGAATTCGGCGGCTCAATCAGCGCCGAGCACGGTATCGGGGTAATGAAGGTCGGCAGCCTGCCCCGCTACAAGAGCCACGAAGAGCTGGACGCCATGCGCGCCCTGAAGACCGCGTTCGATCCGAAGAACATTCTCAACCCCGGCAAGGTGATCCCGCCGGTGCTGCGGCTCTGATCGTTAGAGGTGCGCCGACGTGCGCGTTTCCGCGATCATGCGGGTAACCTGCAGGGAGAGTGAACGTCCCCCCAGGATCTGGCCGGCATTGGCATAGCCTTCCGCCGTCAATTTCGCGATCAGTTCAGCAACGGTACTGACCGCCCCGCTTTTGGCGATCTGAAACGCTCTTTCGATAACACTCGGCCGTTCTTCCAAATTACCCGCCATATTGATGAAGGCGCGCCCCAAGAGGCGCTACCGGGAATCATTATGCGCTTTTGTGGCTCAGAATGCGATTCCGGGCCGAAGCACCAGCTGAAACAGCAAAAGGGTTCCCCCCAGCGCCAGCGCGGGGCCCATAATTGTGGGTTGTTCCTCATTCGGGCCATGGCCGGCTCCGCGCCGGACCAGCGCCATTCCCAAAACGAGCCAGCCGATGCCGACCATATTGACGATCAGCGGGATCAGCGCGACCTCGATGAGATTGCGCGGCAGGCGGAACGGGATCACCACAATCACAGACAGCAACGCGGTCAGCAGCAGGCCATAACCGGAGTTCCGCGTGGGGATGCGCCTGGCGAGCCAGCCGCCGGCCAACGCCATGGCGGCGACCGCCAGGACAAGCAGCAGGATATGGCCCGCCGTGCCGACACCCAGATAGCCCAGCGCCCTGCCCATATCATTACCGGAAAGCTGTGTGCCGATCGCAAGCTGGGTGAGGCTTTGATACAGGCCCTGGAACGCCATCCAGAAGACGAACAGGCGCCAGGTGCCGGATATGCGGCGTGCCATCGCCATGATGAGGCAAAATGCCAGACCGCTGAAAAGCGTCGCGATAGCGCCACTGCCCTGAAGCAGTTCGGCGACGGGCGCATTGCCGGTCCAGTCATGGTTGTTGTGATACAGGACCGGATGCAGTCCCGGCGTCAGGGCCTTGGGGATGACCAGCCAGAGTTCCTGCCAGAAGAAGGTCAGATTGAAGGCCAGCGCACAGAGAAGAACCGAGCCGGCTGCTGGCCAGGCTCGCTGCGTCGCAGGCTTTAGCAGCAAAAGCCCCGCCACCAGGGGCGCGATCCCTGTCGCCAGAATGAGCAGAAAAAGCGCGGTCACGCTGTGCGCTTACGAGCGTACCACGCGGCCGTTCTCGATCACGATGACCTGCGGGCCGGAATGGGCGGCCAGCGCCCAGACCAGCGCCAGGAACCAGCCGATCACCGTCCAGCCGAAAAAGAAGTTCAGCGCCGCCACGCCCAGCGCCGAGGGCGCATGGCGAACGACCGCGATGATGGTTGGCAGCCAATACAGCACGAACAGGGTCAGCAGGAACGACATCATGGCGGCACCTTTCGAACCACGCCCCTAATATAGGGTAAATTCTGCGCGCTGCCAGACCCGCTGGGTCAGGCCGCTTGAGACAGGCTGCCGGCGCCTTCGGCCACCGCGCCGGGGGTTCGGTTGGAGCGCGCCGAGATTCGCGCGGTTATCATCGTGGCGGCATAGGGCAGCGCCTGCACGCCCAGCATGACCATCCAAAGCATCACGGCCGGATCCTGGAAGCCGCGGTCAAAGCCCATGGAGATCATCGCCAGGGTCAGCAGGGTCAGGAGCGTGGCTTCCTGCCAGCAAACCCGCAGCACCTGGGTGAAACTGGCGGAGTCGGCGCATTTGGGGGTGCGCAGGAACGGCTTGCTGGAGGTCAGCAGGCCCGCCCACACCGCCTTGCCCACCGTGTGGGTGAGCGAAAGTCCCGCCACGGATGCGACGACCGCGCCCTTGAAACCGGACCGCACCTTGGGCGGATACAGCAGCAGGGTCTTGAACAGCTTGGTGGCGAACAGCGCCATGGCCGCGGCCGAGAGCGCCGGCATCGGCACGTCGATGATGCTGGGCATCACCCACATCAGCACCGTCCAGACGATGGCCATCAGGGTCACGACCATGCCCAGCCCGTCCGAGATCCAGGGCAGCCAGCCGGAGACAAACTGGTAGCGCTGCGGCCAGGACAGGGCCGAGCCGCCTGTGAAGATGGGCTTGGCATGGCGCTTGAGCATCTGCATGGCGCCGTACACCCAGCGATAGCGCTGGGTCATGAAAGCTTCCAGCGTGTCGGGCATCAGGCCCGAACCCATGCTTTGGGGCACATAGGCAGCTTCATAGCCGGCCTCGAACAGCTTGAGCCCCAGCTCGGTGTCCTCGGTGATGCACCATTCGCTCCAGCCATCGACCTCTTCCAGCGCCGCCCTGTCGACGATGGTCATGGTGCCGTGCTGGATGATGGCGTTGTGCTCGTTGCGCTCCACCATGCCGATATGGAAGAAGCCGCGATATTCCTCATAGGCCATGGCCTTGAAGCGGCTCTCATGGGCGTCGCGATAATCCTGGGGTCCCTGCACTAAGGCCACACCGGGGGATGCGAAATAGGGAATGACCCGGCGCAGCCAGAAGGGCTGGACCTGGTAATCGCTGTCGATCACCGCGACATATTTCGCGTCCGGATCGGTCAGCGCCAGCGCGCGGTTCAATGCCCCGCCCTTGAAGCCTTTCAGTCCTTCGAAATGGAAAAAGCGGAAGCGCGGGCCCAGCGTGCGGCAATGGGCTTCCACAGGCCGCCAGATTTCCGGATCGGTTGTGTTGTTGTCCAGAAGGATGACTTCGAAATTGTCGTAGTCCAGACGCGCCAGCGCGTTCAGGGTGCCGATCACCATCTGCGGCGGTTCGTTGTAGGTCGGCAGATGGATGGAGACGCGCGGGCTTTTTTCGGGAATGCCCACCTTCACCACCCGGCGATCGACCCGCCACAGGCTGGCGGCCATCTCGATGCCTTCGGTCAAAATCACGGCGCAGGCCAGGATCACCAGCGGCGACATGGCGATCATGGCGCCGATGTCGGTGGGGGCGACATATTCCAGCGCGGTGGCGTCTATCAGCGCCAACAGGCCGGTGGAGACCAGCACGATCATGCCGCCCATGACCAGATAGCCGGTCTGGCGCACGCGCGGCATGCGCCCCAGCACCAGCAATCCCAGCAACAGGCTCAGCACTGCCGCCATCAGCGCATACAGGCGCCATTCGGGGAAATTGCGGATCAGGCCGGTGAAGGGAAATTTCGGATTGCCGGTGGCGTCGAACAGGCCCCAATAGCGCCCCGCAACGCCTTCATTGGCGTCCTTCCAGGGCTGGTCATAGGCTTCGAGCAGGTAATAATCCCAGCCCTTTTCCTGCGCGAACTGCACAAAGCCGCGAATGAACCAGCCTTCATTGGCGGCGGAGGCCTCGGCGCGGCCATGGGTGCGCCCTTCCGAGGGCCAGCCCGCCTCGCCCACCACGATCTGCTTGTCGGGAAACTCCGCCTGGATGTGGTTGTAGAACCTTTCCGTCGATTGCAGGCTGCCGCGGATGTCCACATTCTCCCAATAGGGAAGAAGATGGACGAAGATCACGTCCACATATTTGCCGACCTCCGGCGTCAGCATCCAGGTGGACCAGGGTTCGGCGGTGGTGATCTTGATGCGCGCCGGCAGCGCCGAGCGTACCCGCAGGATGTAGGCATTGAGCTGGTCGGGGGAAACATAGCCGAACAGCTGGGTCTCGTTGCCCACGATCACCCGGTCGATGGTGCGGCGGTTGGCAAGCGCGGTGCGAATGGCGAGTTGGATCTGCTGCTCGTTCTTTTCCATGTCCGGGCTGATCCAGATTCCCAGCGACACGGTCATGCCATAGCGGCGCGCAATCTCCGGCACCTTGTCCATGCCGCCATCCACCGTGTAGGTGCGGATATGGTTGGTGATCTTGGAAAGCTGCGCCAGGTCCCGGGAGATATGCTCCGGCGTGACGTTCTTGGTATCGCGTATGCTGAATTGGCGGCTGGGGCTGTAGGCGATGCCGCGCACCTGCCCGTCCCATTCCGGCGCCGTCACGCTGTAGTCGCGGCTGGTCCAGAACAGCACGCTGGCGCCCACCACCATGGCCAGCGCCACGGCGATGCGCAGCTTGCCGCCGCCCAGGTGCCGCGCCGTCCACAGCCGCGAAAGATATCCGCGCACGTTGGTTACTGGTCTTCCCTTTCGCTGGGATCGGGAACGTAGCCCTTCTCACCGCGCCTGGCCGCAGGCGTGGTCTCCAGCAGCCTGAGGTCGAAGACCAGGACCTGGTTGGGCGGAACGGACTTGCCGCCGTCGGGCGATCCGCGCACGCCATAGCCCAGGTTGGGCGGAATGGTCAGCAGCCAGTGATCGCCTTCGCGCATCAGCTGCAACGCTTCGATCCAGCCGGGGATCACGCTGTTGAGTTTGAAAGTGGCCGGCAACCCCGGCGAGGTGCCGTCGAAGATCACATGATTGATCAGGGTGCCGGTGTAATAGACCTTCACCGTGTCGGTGGAGGTGGGCCGCTTGCCATAGCCGTTCTGGATGATGCGGAACTGAAGACCGCTGGGACGCACGATCACGCCCTTGCGCTTGGCGTTCTCGGCCAGGTAGCGCTGGTTGTTCTCGATGCTCAGCGTATCGCCCGCAGGAGCGGCCAGGATTGTGGTCGGCGCCGGCTGGGCCGGGGCAGCCACGGGCAGGACCAGCGGCAAAATCAGAGCCAAGGCAGGGGTCAGGACGGCGAAAATACGCTTCATCACACACTCTCCGAAGGACGCCCATCCTAGCGCGGAGGCCTTGCGATCCCCAAGCCACAAACCATTAAACCCCGGCTTTCCGGCGAAAATAAGCCTTGGCGCGGCCCTTACCGCAACGGCCCGAGGAAACCCGGAGCCACATGAATCAGGGCCAGGCGGACCAGCACGGCCAGGCCGCAGACCATGACCAGCACCCCGCAGGTCCGGTTGATGATCCGCATGGCCTTTTCGTCGATCCTGGTGTGGAAAAGCCCGATCACCGTGGTCAGGGCCAGCCACCAGCCGGCCGAACCGCCCACCACCCCGGCGACCACAAGGCTGGCGTCATTGAAGCTGCCCGCTCCCCCTGCCAGCCCGCCAAGCCCGGCGAACATGACGCCGAAGGACAGGAGCGTGACCGGATTGGTTACGGTCAGGACAAAGGTCGAAAGGATGGCGCGGAAAAGATTGGTGCCTTCCTTGTCGGCCTTATCGTCAACGTTACGGGGAAAGAACGGCGAGACGAAGGTCTTGTAGCCCATCCACACCATCATGGCGCCGCCGATCAGTTCGATGATCTGGGCATAGCCTTCGATCATCTGGGCGATCCAGGTCAGGCCGAAGCCCATGATGGCGGCGAACAACCCGTCGCCCAGCGCCGCGCCCAGCCCCGAGACAAAACCGTTGACCGGGCCGAAGGCAAAGCTGCGGCGGATGCAAATCAGGTTGACCGGGCCGATCGGCACGGCGGCAACCAGCCCCATGACCATCCCCGACAGGATCAGGTAGAGGGCGGTCATGCCGGTTCCAATGTATCCACGAAACGCACCGGCTGGCCTGCCGCGGCGCCGGTGGCGGCGAAATCGCGCATCACGGCGCGGCCGCGCAGGATGGTGGCCACCGGCCAGCCCTTGGTCTTCATGCCGTCGAACGGCGTCCAGCGGCAGGTGGAGGCGATCCAGCTGTTCTGGATTTCACGCGTCAGGTTCATGTCCACGATGGTGAAATCGGCGTCATAGCCCAGCGCGATGCGGCCCTTGCCGGCGATGCCGAAAATGCGCTGCGCGCTGGAGGCGGTCAGGTCGATGAACCGCTCCAGGGTCAGATTGCCCTTGTTGACATGGTCCAGAAGGATGGTGGCCAGCGTCTGCACGCCCGGCATGCCGGATGGCGAGTCGGGATAGACCTTGTCTTTCTCTTCGCGGGTGTGCGGAGCGTGGTCAGAGCCGATCACGTCGATCACCCCGTTGCGCACCGCCTCCCACAACGCCAACCGGTGGCTTTCTTCGCGGATGGGCGGGTTCATCTGGGCATAGGTGCCCAGGCGTTCGTAACATTCGGGCGCCGACAGGGTGAGATGCTGCGGCGTGGTCTCGGCGGTGGAAAAATCCTTGGCCGCCGCCAGCAGTGGAATTTCATCGCCGGTGGTGATGTGCAGCACATGCAGGCGGCGGCCCGCCTGTTTGGCCAGGCCCAGCACCCGCTCGGTGGACATGCGCGCGGCTTCCGCGTCGCGCCACACCGGATGGGTTTGCGGTTTGCCGCGCTCGGCAAGATGCTTGCGCGCGATCATGCGGTCTTCGTCTTCGGAATGGACCGCGACCCGGCGCCTGCCGGCCTTGAGCATGGCCAGAATGTCTTCGGACTTGTTGAGCAGCAGGGTGCCGGTGGAAGATCCCAGGAACGCCTTGATGCCGCACACGCCGGGCATCTGCTCCAGCTCGGCCAGGGCGCCGATATTCTGCGGCGTGGCGCCGACATAGAAAGCATGGTCGCAATGCATGCGGCCCTTGGCGCGGGCCAGTTTGTCCTCGATGGCCGCCCGGGTGGTTGTTGGGGGCACCGTGTTGGGCATCTCGAACACGCTGGTGACGCCGCCCAGGATGGCCGCCAGGCTGCCGCTGGCCAGGTCTTCCTTGTGCGCGTTGCCCGGTTCGCGGAAATGCACTTGGGTGTCCATCACCCCGGGCAGCACATGCAGCCCCTTCGCATCGAACACCTCGGCCGCCTTGGCATTGCCCAGGGAACCGATGGCGGCGATCCGGCCACCGATGACCCCCACATCCGCGGGGGCAATACCATTGGGGGTGGCCACGGTGCCGCCCCGGACCAGCAGATCGAAACTTTCTCTCATGGGGAAAGGCAGTTAGCCCAGCCTCCCGCGCTTGGCAACTAAGGCCTTCGGCCTTGGCAACCGCGCCCGGGGCCCCTAATTGTGAAGGATGGAACCTGGCATTCTGGATGACCGCGCCGTTCTGGCCATTTCAGGGCCGCAAGCGCGCGAATTTCTGCAAGGCCTGGTCACCAATGACGTCATCGGCGGGCTGGCCCCGGGCAACGGGTTGTACACAGCCCTGCTGTCGCCCCAGGGCAAGATCCTGTTCGATTTCCTGGTGACCGAGGGTGACGGCGCGCTGCTGCTGGACACGGCGCGGGACACGGCCGATGTCCTTCTCAAGAAGCTGAAGATGTACCGCCTGCGCGCGAAGGTGGATGTCGAGCTGCGCGAACCGCTGGGCGTGTATGTGAATCTGGCAGGCCATCCCGACAACCGGCCCACGCCCTATGCCGACCGCGCCATCACCTTCACCGATCCGCGTCTTGCCGCTCTTGGCCGGCGCAGTATCGGAGCCCGGGCGGAAATGCCGGCGAACCTGGCGGGGCCGCGGGCCTATCACGAACACCGGATTGCGCTGGGGGTGCCCGAGGGCGCGGATTTCGGATTTGAAAAGATTTTCGCCTTGGACGCAGGGCTGGATGAGCTGAACGGGGTGTCTTTCACCAAGGGCTGTTACATCGGTCAGGAACTGACCTCGCGGATGAAACATCGTGCCACCTCGCGCAAGCGCATCCTCACCGTCTCGGCCGATACGGCCCTGCCCGCAGCCGGCGCGAGCGTGACGCGGGGCGGTGCGGACATCGGCGAACTGGTTTCGGTTTATGACAACCGGGGCTTCGCCCTGGTGCGGCTGGACCGGCTGGAAGAAACCAGCGGCGATGTCCGGATTGGCGAAATTCAAGTTGCATTGAAAAAGCCGGCATGGCTCGCCGGAGCTTCGCCAAGCGCCTAGCGCGCCGGGCGCGCGACCATTAAAAGAGTGGCATGGCTGAAAAGCAGCGCTGCCACTGGCCGGGCGAAGACCCGATCTATCTGTCCTATCACGACAGTGAATGGGGCGTGCCCGAGCATGATCCCCGCGCGCTGTACGAAAAGCTGGTGCTGGATGGATTCCAGGCGGGGCTGAGCTGGATCACCATCCTGCGCAAGCGGGAGAATTTCCGCAAAGCCTTCCATGATTTCGCGCCCGAAAGGATCGCCCGTTATGGCGCACGCGACGTGGACCGGTTGCTGAAGAACGAAGGCATCATCCGCAGCCGCGCCAAGATCGAGGCCGCCATCAAGGGCGCCAAACTGTGGCTGGAGATCGAGGAAAAGGAAGCGGGCGGCTTCCATGACCTTATCTGGAAGCACGTCGGCGGCAAGCCGCAGGTCAACCAGTTCAAAAGCCGGGACAAGGTGCCGGCCCAGACGGAGATGAGCGAAGGGCTGGCCAAGGAACTCAAACAACGCGGCTTCAATTTCTGCGGACCCGTGATTGTCTATGCATTTGCCCAGGCGGTCGGCATGGTCAATGACCACGTCACCACCTGTTTCCGGCACGCCGATTGCGCGAAGCTGGCGCGCAAGTGAAACCCGTCATTGTCTGGTTCCGCCAGGATTTGCGCCTGGCCGACAATCCGGCGCTGCGCGCGGCGGCCGCGAGCGGCGCCCCGCTGATCTGCCTGTTCGTGCTGGACGATCACGCGCCGGGCGACTGGGCATGGGGCGGCGCCTCGCGCTGGTGGCTGCATCATTCGCTGACGGCGCTGGACAAATCGCTGGATGGCAGACTGGTGCTGCGGCGGGGCGACAGTGCAAAAATCGTCAAATCACTGATGAAGGACACGGGCGCGGACACGGTGATGTGGAACCGCTGCTATGAACCGTTCGCCGTGGAACGCGACACCGCCCTCAAGGCCGAGCTGACACATGCCGGCGTGACAGTGCAAAGCTTCAATGGCGCGCTGCTGCATGAACCCTGGGCGTTGAAAACCAAGACGGGCGACAAACCGTTCCGGGTTTTCACGCCCTTCTGGAAGAGCATGCGGGCGCTGGACGTGGCCAAGCCGCTCCCTGCCCCGGGCCAACTTCGTCATCACAAGATCGAAAGCGACACGCTAAAAGACTGGAAGCTGCTGCCCACCCGGCCCGATTGGTCGAAAGGCTTTGACTGGACGCCGGGCGAGAAAGCGGCACATGACGCGCTGTATGATTTCCTGGGTGAGGTTGGTGACTATGGCACCGCCCGCGATCTTCCCGATCGCGACGGCACCTCGCGGCTGTCGCCGCATTTGCATTGGGGTGAAATCTCGCCGCGCCAGATCTGGCATGCCGTCCGCGCGCGCAGTCACAGCCATGGCAGCGAGACCTTCCTGAAAGAACTGGGCTGGCGCGAATTCTGCGCCCAGCTGCTATTCCACAATCCAGAGCTTCCCACCCAGCCGCTGGACCAGCGCTTCGCCAAATTCCCATGGCGCAAAAGCCAAAAGGATTTCGAGGCCTGGACGAAGGGCCAGACCGGCATTCCCATCGTCGATGCCGGCATGCGCCAGCTATGGCAGACAGGCTGGATGCACAACCGGGTGCGGATGATCGTGGCCAGCCTGCTGATCAAGCATCTGGGCATTCACTGGCGCGAGGGCGAGCGGTGGTTCTGGGACACGCTGGTGGATGCGGACCTGGCCAGCAACAGCGCCAACTGGCAATGGGTGGCCGGCTGCGGCGCCGATGCCGCGCCCTTCTTCCGCATCTTCAATCCGGTCCTGCAGGGCAAGAAGTTCGATCCCAAGGGCGCCTATGTCCGGCGTTTTGTCCCGGAGTTGAAGGATGTGCCGGACAAGTTCGTCCATAATCCCTGGGATGCGCCGCAGCCGCCCGCCAATTACCCGAAGCCCATTGTGGATTTGGCCAAAGGCCGGATGCGCGCTTTGAGCGCCTTCCGAGCCTTGAAGCAGTAAGTTCCGCCGTTTAGGTTCCGCTCATGCCCGAACAGATCAAAAAAGACGTCATCGCCGCCATCGGCAACACACCGCTGATACGCCTGCGCCAGGCGTCGGAAGCAACCGGCTGCGAGATTTTGGGCAAGGCCGAATTCCTCAATCCCGGCCAGTCGGTGAAGGACCGCGCCGCGCTGTTCATAATCCAGGATGCCGTGCGGCGGGGCTCCCTGCGTCCCGGCGGCACCATCGTGGAAGGCACCGCCGGCAATACCGGCATTGGTCTGGCCACCGTCGCCAATGCTCTGGGCTTCAAGACCGTCATCGTAATTCCGCAAACCCAAAGCCAGGAAAAGAAAGACGCGCTGCGTCTGCTGGGCGCCGAGCTGATCGAAGTGCCCGCCGTGCCTTACAAGGACCCCAACAATTACGTGAAGCTGTCGGGGCGGCTCGCAGAACAACTCGCCAAGACCGAACCGAATGGCGCGATCTGGGCCAACCAGTTCGACAATGTCGCCAATCGCCAGGCCCATGTCGAAGGCACCGGTCCGGAAATCTGGGACCAGACCGGCGGCAAGATTCACGGCTTCACCTGTGCGGTGGGCAGCGGCGGCACCCTGGGCGGCGTCGCCATTGCATTAAAGTCGCGCAACAAAGCTATCCGCATCGCCGCCGCCGATCCGCTTGGAGCGGCGATCTATAGCTGGATCAAGACCGGCAAGCTGGAAAGCCACGGCTCTTCCATCACCGAAGGCATCGGCCAGGGCCGCGTGACCGCCAATCTGGAAGGCGCGCCGTTCGACGACGCCTATCAAATTCCGGACGAAGAAGCCTTGCCCATTGTGTTCGACCTGCTGGAGCATGAAGGCCTCTGCATGGGCGGCTCCACCGGCATCAACGTCGCCGCCGCCATGCGCATGGCCAAGGATATGGGGCCCGGGCACACCATCGTCACCGTGCTGTGCGATTACGGCAACCGCTACCAGTCCAAACTGTTCAATCCCGCATTCCTGCGCGAAAAGGGTCTGCCGGTTCCGTCCTGGCTGGCGGAACAACGCAGCGCCATAGCGGTTCCGTATCTATGAGCAACCTGGTTTCCACCGAATGGCTGGCGGCGAACCTGGACAAGGTTCGCGTGGTGGATGCGTCCTGGTACATGCCTGGCGAGAAGCGCGAGCCGGCAAAAGAGTTTGAAGCGGGCCACATTCCCGGCGCTGTGTTCTTCGACATCGACGAGATTTCCGACCACACCACCGGCCTGCCCCACATGCTGCCGAAGCCGGGCGAATTTTCGGCTGCCGCCGGCAAGCTGGGGATTGGCAATGACCAGACGGTCGTGGCCTATGACGGCAGCGGCATCTTTTCGGCGCCGCGCCTGTGGTGGACCTTGAAGGCGATGGGCCACGACAATGTGAAAGTGCTGGATGGCGGCTTTCCCAAGTGGAAGCGCGAAGGCCGCGCTGTCGAAACCGGTCCGGCCCAGACCAAAGAGAAAGCCTTCACCGCCAATTTCCGCCCCGGCCTGAAGCGCGACTTCGAAGATGTGATGGGCATTGTGCAAGACAAGTCGGCCCAGATGGTGGATGCGCGCAGCGCGTCGCGCTTTACCGCCGAAGAAAAAGAACCGCGCGCGGGCTTGCGTTCCGGCCATATGCCGGGCGCGGCCAATGTCCATTTCCGCGCCCTGATCACGGCGGACGGCACTTACAAATCAAAGGATGAATTGCGCGCCGCGTTCGAAAAGGCGGGCGTGGATCCGGCAAAGCCCATCGTCACCACCTGCGGCTCGGGCATGACGGCCGCCATCCTGATGCTGGCGCTGGACGAGATCGGCGCCAGGGACACCGCGCTGTATGACGGCTCCTGGACCGAATGGGGCGGGCGGCCCGAAGCACCGGTGGTAACCGGCTGATGGCGAAAGCGGCGGCGCGGCGTATCCCCATGACGGTGACGTTCCTGGAAATGAACGCCAAGCCTTCCGCCTTGCCGCCGTCCCAGCCGCGCGGCCGCTGCGCGCTGCTTCGCTGCGAAAGGCCGCCGGCGCATTTCTACCGCTATCTCTACGACACGATCGGCGCCGACTATTATTGGGTGGACCGCAAAAAGCTGACGCCCGAAGCGCTGGAAAAGGTCATCCACGACCCGCTGAACCAGCTGTTTGTGCTGTATGTCGAAGGCAACCCGGCCGGGATGGCGGAACTGGACCTGCGCAAGGCGGGCACGGCCAACATCGCCTATTTCGGTTTGATGCCCGAAGCGATCGGCAAGCGGATCGGCTATTTCTTCCTCTACCACACCTGCATGAATGCCTGGACCCAGCCCATCCAGCGGCTGACCATCAACACCTGCACCCTGGACCATCCCCGCGCCCTGCCCTTGTACCAGCGGCTGGGTTTCACCGCCTATAACCGGGAAGAACGGTTTGTTGAGTTGCCCTGATCTTTTTAGTGGTCGCTCCGGCTCTCGCCGACGCTCCTCGCGAGGAACACTTTGTTGAGTTACCCCAGGTTTGCGGGCAATGTCGGGACATGAGCAGCATCGACAGCGCCCCTGAGAAAACCTGGTTCGGCCATCCCCGCGGCCTCACCGTCCTGTTCGGCACCGAGATGTGGGAGCGCTTTTCCTATTACGGAATGCGCGCCCTGCTGGTGCTGTACCTGACCAAGTACCTGCTGCTGCCCGGCCATGTCGAAGCCGTGCTGTTCTATCCCCAGATCAAGGCATTTTTCGAAATGCTGGCGGGGCCGCTCAATCCCCAGCCGCTGGCCTCGCTGATCTACGGCACCTATACCGGCCTGATCTATGCCACCCCGCTATTGGGCGGCTGGCTGGCGGACAATGTCATCGGTCAGCGCAAGACCGCGATGATCGGCATTGTGATGATGGCCTTTGGGCACTTCATGATGGCGTCCCAAGCGCTGCTGTTTCCCGCCCTCACCCTGCTGATCTTTGGCGGCGGCCTGTTCAAGACCAATACCACCGCCCAGGTCGGCATGCTGTACGCGCGAGGCGACGCCCGCCAGGACCGCGGCTATTCGATTTTCTATGTCGGCGTGAATTTGGGCGCCTTCATCGCGCCGCTGGTGGCGGGCACCCTGGGCGAGAATGTCGGCTGGCATTACGGCTTCGGCGCAGCCGGCGTCGGCATGATCATCGCCTTTGTGGTCTATCTGATCGGCTGGAAGCATCTGCCGCCCGATGGCCTGAAGCAGCGCGCCAACACCGAGCGCAAGCCACTGACCCGCGCCGAATGGAAATCGGTCGGGGCGCTGATCCTGCTGGTGCTGCCCATCGCGCTGTGGTGGGCCTGTTACGAGCAGCAGGGCAACATCATCGCCCTGTTCGCTGACGCCAACACCGACCGCCGCCTGATCCCTGGCCTGATCGACTGGCAGATTCCGGTGACCTGGTTCCAGGCCTTCAATCCCTTCATCATCTTTGCCTTCACGCCTTTTCTGCTGGCGCTGTGGACGCGGCAGGCGCGTACGCTGCGCGAGCCCAATTCCATGAACAAGATCCTGTATGGCTGCCTGATGCTGACCGCGTCCTATGTGGTGATCGCCTATGCGTCGTGGCAGGGCGGCGCGGGCAAGATCAGCTGGCTGTGGCTGCTGCTCTATTTTGTGATCATCACCACCGGGGAAATCTATTCCTCGCCCATCAGCCAGTCTTTGTATTCCAAGGTCGCGCCGCTGCGCATCGCGTCTCTGATGATCGCGGTCAACTTCCTGCCCAACTTCATCGGCGGCGGCTTGATGCAGGGCTGGCTGGGCACCTTCTGGGAAGATATGAGCCATCCCGTCTTCTTCCTGATGATCGCTGGCATCGGCCTGGTATCGGCCGTGATGATCTGGGCGATGGAAAAGCCGCTGCGGCCCTATTTGCAGAAATCCCATGACTGATAATCCTGGCAAAGACGGCAAATTTGAAACCCGCGCGATCTCCAAGGGCCGCATGAGCGATGCCCATTTCGGCGCGGTGAACACGCCGGTCTATCGGGCATCGACCATCCTGTATCCCGACATGGCGGCGATCAAAGCCAACAAGCAGCCTTATACCTATGGCCGCCGCGGCACCCCCAGCACCCAGAGCTTCGATGACGCCATCAGCGCCCTGGAAGGCGCCGCGCGCACCTGCACCGTCACCTCGGGCATCCAGGCGATCAGCTTGGCCATCCTGTCGGTCTGCAGCGCCGGCGATCATTTGCTGATGGTGGACAGCTGCTATGAGCCCACCCGCAACCTGTGCGACCGCACCCTCAAGCGCTTCGGCATCGAGACCACCTATTACGCGCCCGCCGACGACATCACACCGCATCTGAAGCCCAACACCAGGGCGGTGTTCTGCGAAGCCCCCGGCTCACTGACTTTCGAAATGCAGGACATCCCCGCCCTGGCCGAGGCGGCACACGCGCAGGGCGCCTCCGTGCTGATGGACAATACCTGGGCGACGCCGCTGTTCTTCCGCCCGCTGGAGCATGGCGTGGACCTGTCCATCCAGGCCGCCACCAAATATATCGGCGGCCATGCCGATGTGATGCTGGGCTATGTCGCCGCCAATGCGCGCCATGCCGCCAGGCTGCATCAGGTGCATGGGGACCTCGGCCTGTTCGCCAGCGGCGATGACTGCTTCCTGGGCCTGCGGGGCCTGCGCACCCTTTCGGTACGATTGGCCCGCCATCAGGAAACCGGGCTGGCCCTGGCCCGCTGGCTGCAGGGCCGCCCGGAGGTTGCCCGCATCCTGCATCCGGCGCTGGACAGCGATCCCGGCCATGTCTTGTGGAAACGGGATTTCTCCGGCGCCTGCGGGCTGTTTGGGGTCATTCTTAAACCGGCATCTGAAGCAGCCGTTGCGGCCTTTGTGGACGGGTTGCAGCATTTCGGGATCGGCTATTCTTGGGGCGGGTTTGAAAGCCTGATCGTTCCTGCCCATATCAAGCGTACGGCCAAACCCTTCGCCGCCGAGGGGCCGGTCCTTCGAATCCATGCCGGGCTGGAAGATGCCGGCGACCTGATCGCCGACCTGGAACAGGGGTTGGCTCGCATGAAAGGCGCATCGTGACCGACACTCTCACCCACGCCGCCTTCGTTTCGACGGTCAAGTTCGACGACAAGGGACTGGTGCCGGTCATTGCCCAAAGCAAGGCCACCGGCGAAGTCCTGATGTTCGCCTGGATGAACAAAAACACCCTGGAAATGACCCTGGCGACCGGCCGGGTCACCTATTGGTCCCGCTCCCGCCAGTCGGTCTGGACCAAGGGCGAGACCAGCGGCCATCACCAGCACCTGATCGAGGCCTATGTGGACTGCGACGGCGATGTGCTGCTGCTGAAGGTCGACCAGATGGGACCGGCCTGCCACACCGGGGCGCCTTCCTGCTTTTTCAGGAAGTTAGACTAAGGCCAAACCGGATTTCGCGGGTTATAGTGCCCGCGGAGTCACCATGACCGAACTGCCACCCATCGTCACCCCCAGGCCCGGGCCAACCGCCGCCAAGGCCGACGTCCTGACGCCCAAATTCCAGGCGGCAGTGATCGCCGGCGTGATCGTGGCCGGCCTGTTCTTCGGCCGCCCCGTGCTGATGCCCCTGGCGCTGTCGGTACTGATGTCCTTCGCACTGGCGCCGCTGGTCAGCCTGTTCAAGCGCTTCCGGCTGGGCAACGGCCCCGCGGTGATCATCAGCTTGGTGCTGGCGGTGACGATCGTGGGATCGCTCGGCCTCTTCATGGGCTCTCAGCTCGCCAAGCTGGCGGCCGAGCTGCCGCATTACCAGACCAACCTGGGACAGAAGATTCACTCGGTGGTGGGCGGCGCCGCCCATAACGGCACCATCACCCGGCTGAACAAGACGGTCGAGAACCTGGCCGACCAGATCACCGGCGGCAAAGTGGAAGAAGCCGAAGGCGCCGCGCCAGGTCAGATCAAGCCGATCCCGGTGGTCATCACCCGCACCTCGCAGGCGCCATGGGCGGTGGCCAGCACCGTGCTGGGCCCGCTGCTGGAGCCCTTGGGGCTGGTCGCGCTGGTTCTTGTGTTCGTCAGCTTCATCCTGCTGCAGAAAGACGACCTTCGGGATCGTTTCATCCGGCTGGCCGGATCGCGCGACATGCAGCGCACCACGGTGGCGCTGGATGAGGCCGCCAGCCGCCTGTCGCGCTATCTGTTCCTGCAGACCCTGATCAACACCTGTTTCGGCATGGCGATCGGCGTCGGCCTGTGGCTGATCGGCATTCCCAATGCCGGCCTGTGGGCGCTGATGGCGATGCTGCTGCGCTTTGTGCCCTATTTCGGCGTGCCGCTGGCATTCCTGTTTCCCTTCACCTTGGCGCTTGCGGTGGATCCGGGCTGGACCAAGATGGTGTGGACCCTGCTGCTGTTCGGCGGCATCGAACCCATCATCGGCCAGGGTGTCGAGCCGGTCCTGTATGGCCGCAGCATGGGGCTGTCCGCCGTCGCGGTGGTGGTGGCGGCGGTGTTCTGGACCTGGCTGTGGGGGCCGGTGGGGCTGTTGTTGTCCACGCCTCTGACCATGTGTTTCGTGGTGTTCTCGCGCCATATCGAAAGCCTGAAATTCCTGGACGTGATGCTGGGCAACCAGCCTGCGCTGAAGTTCGAGGAAAGCCTGTATCTGCGCATGCTGGCCGAGGACCCGGACGAAGCCGCCGACGAGGCCGAGAGTTTCCTGCAGGCCAATTCGCTGTCGGGCTATTACGACGAAGTGGCGGCGCGCGCGCTGATGCTGGCGCAGAACGACGTCAATCGCGGCGTGCTCGATCCCCTGCGCCAGAACCGCATCCGCGACGCCATCAAGGGCCTGATCGTCAATCTGTCGGAACGGCGCGACGATGACGCCGCCGCCGCCGACCTGCCCGATACCTGGCGCGATTCCGAACCCGTGCTGTGCGTGGCCGGGCGCGGGCCGCTCGACGAAGCCGCAGCCCTGCTGCTGGTGGACATGCTGAGCAAATACGGCATCGGGGCGCGGGTGGTGTCGTCGGACGAAACCTCGGCCACCAATATCCGCGAGCTGGATTGCACGGGCGTCCAGCTGACCTGCGTGTCGTATCTGGAGCCGGGCACCTTCAAGAATGCCCGTTACCAGGTGCGGCGCCTGCGCAAGCGCATGCCCGGCGTGCCGGTGATGGCCCTGTTCTGGGGCTTGGCGGGCGACAATTCGCGCTATCTGGACGGCATCGAGGCGACGGAGTGCGATATCGTCACCACCGGCCTCAAGGAAACCGTGCAGCACATCCTCACCTTCGCCCGCCGCGCCGGCGCGCCTTTCCATAGCGATTACCAGGCGGCCAAGTGAGCAATGCTTCCGACTATGGCGTGCTGCTCACCACGGCGCCGTCGCGCGAGGACGCCGCCAGGATCGCCAAGCTGCTGATCGACGAAAAGCTGGCGGCCTGCGTGCAGCTTGTGCCCATCGAGAGCTTTTATGCCTGGGAGGGCAAGACCCAGAACGAGGCTGAAGTGCTGTTGCTGGTCAAGACCCGCACGGCCCTTTTCGAACCCGCCATGACGCGGATCAAGGACGTGCACCCCTACAGCGTGCCAGAGATTGTCGGGACGCAATTCCTGGCGGGCTTCAAGCCCTACCTGGACTGGATTTCAGAGGTCACATGATGAGCGAGGTCGAGCAGGCCGTCGCTACCGCGCGCCAGTCACTGGAGCAAGGCGATCTGGCCGGCGCGGAGCGTGTGCTGGCGCCCCTGTTCCAGCAGGGGCTGGCCAATCATCCGGCAGTGCTGCTGCTGGCGGGATTGATCCGCCTGCAGCAAGGGCATATGGCGCAGGCCGAAGCGATTTTCGCGCAAGGCCGTGTTGTCGCCGCCGATGACGCGGTGATGGCCTATTACCACGGCGCATCGCTGGCGGCCCTCAATCGCAAGGAGGAAGCCGCGACTCGCTATCGGGCGGCGATCGCCATGAAGCCGGATTTTGCCGAAGCACGGCTGGCGCTCAGCGCCCTTCTGATCGAAACCGGCCTCATGACCGAGGCAGAAAGCGTCACGCGCGGCGGGCTGGGGCTGGACATGGCCGCGCCCCTGAAAGGCGTGTTGCACAATAACCTGGCCCTGGCGCTGCGGGCCCAGCGCAAGGATGCCGAAGCGCTGGAAAATTTCGAGGCCGCCCAACGCCTCAATCCCGCCATTCCCAAGCTGGACGTGCTGCGCGCCGAAGTGCTGCAGGACCTGCGGCGCCCCGAGGAAGCAGCGGCGATATTCGAAAAAGCGCTGGCTGCCGATCCTGCCAATCCGGCGCTGCACCGCGCCTATAACGAACTCCTCTACCGCATGGATCGTTCGCAGAACGCGCTCAAATCCTATGATCGGGCGCCCAGAACCCGGGACTTGATGCTCGACAAGGCCTCATTCCTGATCCAGGAACAGCGCGGCGAGGAAGCCCATGCGCTGTACCGCGACGTGCTGTCCGCCGATCCGGACGACATGGTGGCCGCCGCGGGCGCCGCCAGCACCCTGATGCTGCTGGAACGCTATGGCGATGCTTTAGCGGCGTTCGATGCGGCGCTGACACGCCATGCCGATCCCGACCTGCTTGCGAGCGCGTCCGAGGCGGCGCTGCTCTGCTTGGACCCGCAAAAGGCGTTGGCCCTGTGCGAAAAGGCGCTCGCGCTGGACCGGCACCACCAAAGCGCCATCGCCAATGCCAGCGTCAGCCTGCGGCTGATGGGCGACGCGCGCGACGAGGCGCTGAACCGCTACAATAGCCTGGTGCAGGTGTTCGATCTGGAACCGCCTGAGGGCTTTTCCAGCATGGAGGATTTCAACGCCGAACTTTGCGCCGCGCTCGACAAGCTGCATCCCAACATGCGCGAACATCTCAACCAGACCCTGCGCAGCGGCACCCAGACCCAGGGCCATCTGTTCGGTTCCGGCCAGCCTCTGGTGGACAAGATCCAGGCGCGCATCAACGAGGCGATTGCCCGGTATCTTGCCGCCCTCAAGCCGGATGAGATTCATCCGTTCCTGTCACGGCGCGGCCGTGGCTTTCGCTATGCCGGGTCCTGGTCGTCACGGCTGCGGGATTGCGGTTTTCACGTCAATCACATCCATCCCAAGGGCTGGATCAGCTCCTGCTACTATGCCGGCGTGCCCGAGGCGGTGAAGGACGAAAAGGAAAAACAGGGCTGGATCAAGTTCGGCGAGTCCGGCTTTGTTCAGCTTGGCGAGAAAAACCCGCCGCCGCGCCGCAGCGTCCAGCCGGCGCCCGGCCGGCTGGTACTGTTTCCGTCCTATATGTGGCACGGCACGGTGCCGTTCCACGGCCCCACGCCGCGCACCACCATCGCCTTCGACGTGATACCCGCCTAGCGCTGAAGTATTCCGATCACACGATTGGCGAAGCTGAGACGCTCTGCCATCACCCGGGCCACATAAGCGAGCAGCGCCTGGCAGAGTGCCGGATTGTCACGCTGCAGGGCATCGAACGCGCTGAGACGAAGTTCGTAGAGCAGGCTGGGCCGCTCGGCCCGGATCGTGGCGCTGCGCGGGCGCCGGGCGATCAATCCCATTTCGCCGATGATGGTGCGCCGGCCCAGGCTGCGCAGGCGCACGCCGCCATCGCCCGCAATCACCCCGATGCGCCCTTCCAGGATGAAATGCATGCTGTCGGCGGCATCGCCCTGGCGCGCGATGATCTCACCATCCGCGACATCGCGGCGGATACAGACTCGGGCCAGCGCCTGGGCATGGCCGGCATCGCCCAGCGCCTCGGTCAGCCAGTCTTCCAGCGACGCCATGTCGTCCACTTTGGGCCGGTGACCCAGGATCACCGCCCGCTCGCAATCCTCCAGCGCATGATCCAGGTCGGCGTTGACGATGACATCTTCGGCAAGGAAGCCCGCGACCTTGAAGGCGCGCTCCAGTTCAGGCGACAGGCCGGTCAGCACCAGCCTGGCCCCCACCTCGTCCGCGGCGTCCTTGATCTGGGAGAAGCTGTAGCTGGCCGAGGAATCCAGCCCGGTCACCAGCCGGAAATCGAACAGCAGGAAGCGGCATTCCGGGCGCGTGGCCAGGAGCTGTTTTACCTTTTCCTGCAACCGGCTGGCCGAGCCGAAGAACAGATAGCTTTGCAGGCTCATGCCCTGGATCTCGCCGCCGTGCCGGGCCAGCAGCGCCAGGTCATCGGCGCTGCGGTCCAGCGAGCTGCGATATTCGGTACCGTCAAAGCCGAACTTGATAACGCTGACCCGGCTGGCGCTGAAGGCGAAGGTAGAACAACCGATCACGATGCCGATCGCCATGCCCGCGACAAAGCCGAAATTGATGATCATCAGGGCGATCACCAGCAGCGAGAGATATTCCAGCGGCAGCAGGCGGCGCGCCGAATTCACAAGCCATCGCAACACCAGACGCCCGCCGGTGGACAACAACAGGCCGCCCAGCGCGAATTTGGGCACATAGCCCAGGAAGGCCGGATCGACCACCAGCATGGCGGCCGACAGTCCCGCCAGGGTGAAGCCCGACACCCGCCCGGTGGCGCCGATCTCCCGGTTCAGGATGGTGCGGCTGAGGGTCAGGCAACTGACAAGCCCGCCCAGCGCGCCGGTGATCAGATTGGCAAGCCCCACGGCCTTGAGCTCGCGGTCGACGCTGGCCTGGCGCTTGGTGGCGATCTCGATGCCGGTGCCGTTGAGCAAGACACTGATGGTGGCGACAAACATCACCGCCAGGAATTCACCCGCCAGCTGCGGCAGTGACGCCCAGGGAAAACTTTGCAATTCGGACAGTTTCCACGGCGAACTCAGCGCCGCGGCGGGCGATGGATGGAACATCCAGCCATGCGCCTGTGCTTCGCTGACGGGAATGGCCTTGGCCCATAGCAGCAGATGCGTCGCGATGATCGCAACCGCCAATACGCCGGGCAGGATCAGCACATTGCGCGAGCGCAGCAGTAGAAGCTCCAGAACACTCGCCACCGCCGCCCCAGCCGCCAGCTTGGCGGCGGTCTCGCCGTTGGCAAAAAGCGCGATGCTGGCCAGGTTCAGCCGGTGGTCGGCAATCACCTGCACCGCGCCCAGGATCATCACCACGCCGGTGGCGCCCATGAAGCCGCCGATCACCGGATAGGGCACAAAGCGCACCGCCCGACCCGCGCGGGCGAGACCCAAGCCGCTCAGCAGCAACCCGGTCGCCGCCGTGACCAGCGCCATCAGGATCAGGGCCGCGCCCAGCGGATGGCCGGTGGCGCCCATATTCGCCATCAGTCCCGCCACCAGTGCGGCGACCACGGCCGAGGTGGCATTGTCGGGACCGCCGATGGCGAACGGGAAGGAACTGCGCCAGGCGACTACGCCTGCGCCCACCGCCGCCGACAGGAAGGTGACCGCCACGCCCGTCGCCAGGAAGGGCGACAGGGGTCCGGTGAAAATCAGCGCTGCGAAGGACAGGCAATAGGCGGCGGACAATATCCAGCAGATCGCGCCCGCGGACGCGTCACGCAGCCCCGTGCGAATGCTGAAAGCCGCCACCCGTGAATCCCCCTGAGGCTAACCTAGCCAACATTGGGGCGTCTTGCGAGCTAGCATGAAGAATAGGTGTCCCGAGCCGTTTCAGGCGTTTTTGCGATGCGGCCTGATCCAGTCGAGCAAGGCGAAGGGCAGATAATAGATCAGCAGGAAGGCGATACCCGCGGCCACCAGCTCGGGAATGTACCAGGGCCAGGGCGACATGGCGGTGAGAAGATTTTCTCCCAGAGGCTTGGCGCGCAGAAAGCCGTAATTCACACCCAGGACCCAGTCGACCAGCGCCGCAGCGGCCAGATAGCAGAGGCTGGCAGCGACCACCCGCGGCAGCGATTTCCATGTCGGCCGCATGTGCAGCCCCAAGGTCAGATACAACAGGGCGGCGACGACCCCGCCATGCTGGATGAAGAAGAAGATGAACTGCGGATCGGGAAAGTCATAATACAAGGGCGGCGTCAGAACGCCCTGCAACGTGCCGCCCAGTCCCCAGAAATAACCCAGTTCATAAGCGAACTGGCGGCGGGTCAGCAGCGCCACGATCAGCGCTATTTCGGCCCAGTCGCACAGATTCATGGGCAGGCCATTGTTCAGGCCCAGTTCGTGCCGCCATAGCGTCTGGCCATACCAGCAGATCCAGCCGAACGTCAGCAAGCCCACCAGCCCGATGCGCGTCAGGCGATCGGCATGGCGGCCCAGATGCTCATGCCGCGCCAGCAGGGCCAGCGATAGCGGCACCAGCAAGGTCAGGGCGATGGCCGTCAGATGTGACGGCCCGAACAGGACAAAGCGAGGGAACACGTTGCCTCCAGCCCCGAAAGCTTATGGGAGGCATGACGTCGCCGCCAGTCATGGAAAGCCGGCGCCTGGACGTGCCTGTTGGCGTTGCGGAGCGGTCCATCGTACGATCAGCCGAACTTGGATGGGGCAGCAGTGCGTCAAAGGGCGGTTTCGATCACGCGGGCGGTATTCATGGCCGCGGCAGCGATACTGCTTTGCGGCTGCACCCTTTCGGCGGCCCTCAGGCATGACGAGATTCGCTCCGTCTGGGGCCCCGGCGGCGCGTTGCCGCCGCCAACGGTTTACTTTGCCACCGACCGTTCCCCCAGCGGCACGGGATTTTCCCAGTCCTGGGGTGGCGTGGCGCGTTGCGGCCGCGCGCTCGTGCCTGTCGCCAACGCCGTCAGCCCGCCGGCGCCCGATCCCGTAGCGGAGCCGATTGCCTGTGATGGACCGGCGGAGATGGCCGCTTTTGCAGGCCAGGTCGCAGCGTCGGCGCGCGCGCGCAACTGCAACAAGGTGATGCTGATCGCGCAAGGCTTCAACCTCACCTTCCGCATCGCCCTGCTGCATGGCGCGCAGGTGGCCATGGATTCGCAGTGGCCCTGCGCCGTGCTGGTGTTCGACTGGTCCAGCGAAGGCCGCTTCAACCGCTACATGGCCGATATCGAGCGCAGTGGTTATTCCGTGCCGGTCCTGATTGGCCTGCTGGAAGCGTTGCAAGGGGCGGGGCTGGAGACCGAAGTGGTGGCCCATAGCCTGGGCGCACGCATCGCCATGGCGGCGGTCGGCGCGGTCTGTTCCAAGCCCAGACCGGTGGTGGGCGAAATGATCCTGGTCGCCGCGGATGTCAGCGCCGAGCCGGGCAACGACGATTTCGGCCAGTTGCTGAAACGCGATGCCCCCTGCACCCGACGCATCACCATCTATGCCTCGGAACATGACCTGGCGCTGATGACATCGCGCAGCGTGCATGGCGGTGTCAGCCGCGCCGGTCAGGCGCCGCTGGCAGACATGCAGTATCGCGGCCTTGGTATCGACGTGATTGATGCCAGCCTGGCCCCCAGCGATGTGTCGGGGCACGCCTATTTCATATTTTCCTACGAAATGCTGACCGACATGATGTGGACGTTGCATGGGACAAGCGTGGCGGAACGGGCGGCCAAAGGCGGGCTTGTCTGCGCCGACTGGAGCGGTGGCGTCTGCGCCGCGGGTACCGGACGCTATTTGCTGAAGGTGGCGCCGCAGCGGCAGCCCGATTTCGGCCAGCGCATTCTCACTCATGTCGCGCCGATCCTGTTGCCATTGCAGTGAGATTGGGCAGGAGAATGGGCTACGGGATCAGCACAGCAGCGCCGTCGAAGCGCCCCGCCCGCAGATCGTCGAGCGCCCGGTTGGCGTCAGCGAGCTTGTAGCGGGTCGTGTGGACTTTTACGGGACATAATTTGACGACGGCCAGAAAATCCTCCGCGTCCTGGCGCGTCAAGTTGGCGACCGACACGAGTTGCCGCTCTCCCCATAACAGGTCGTATGAAAAGCCCGGTATGTCGCTCATGTGGATGCCGGCGCACACCACCCGCCCGCCTTTTCGAACGGCTGCGAGCGCCTTGGGCACCAACGCACCGGCCGGCGCATAGATGATGGCGGCATCAAGCGGTTCCGGTGGCACGGCATCGCAATCGCCCGCCCAGGCCGCGCCCATCTCGCGCGCGAACGCCTGGCTTTTGATGTCTCCAGGACGGGTAAAAGCCAGGATGCGCCGTCCCTGCCAATGCGCCACCTGCGCGATGATATGGGCGGCAGCGCCGAACCCATAAAGGCCCAGAACCCTGGCATCACCTGCCGCGATCAGGGAGCGCCAGCCGATCAGGCCGGCGCAAAGCAGCGGCGCGAGATCGGCATCCCCCCCTCCTCGCCCAGCGCGAAGACGAAGCGCGCATCGGCAATGGCATGGGTCGCAAAGCCCCCGTCCCGGGTGTAGCCGGTAAAAAGCGGCCGATCGCACAAATTCTCCCTGCCGCCGGCGCAATAGGCACACACGCCACAGGTATAGCCCAGCCACGGAATGCCAACCCGTTCGCCCATGTGCAGATGCGTGACGCCATCGCCGATCGCCTCTACCCGGCCCACGATCTCATGGCCCGGTATGACAGGCATGGGTATGTCGGGCAGTTCATTGTCCACCACATGCAGATCGGTACGGCATACGCCGCAGGCGAGAACGCGCACGCGCACTTCGCCGGCGGCGGGTTGGAATTTTGGCAGCACGGTCAATTCCAAGGGTCCACCGGGACGCCTCAGCACCATGGCCTGCATTATCTCCATGCGCGCCTCAATGAGAGAACAGCACGCAGCAGGGAGGATTCGTCAGGGCATCTGCGGTCACGCCGCCGAACATCCATTCGCGCAGGCGCGTGTGGCCATAGGCCCCCGCCACCAGCAGGTCGCATTTGCGGTCCAGCAGCGTGGCGCGCAGATAGCCGGCCTCCGTGCCGGCGGCAACCAGCACCTCCACGCTTGCCTCTACCCGATGCTGCTGCAGCCAGGCGGCCACATCCTTGGCCTCTGCCTGGACCGCGGCATGGTCCTGTTGCGAGGTCACGGACAGCACGGCGGCGCGGCCGGCCGCCTGCAGAAACGGCAAGGCGTCCACCAACGCCCGCCGCGCTTCGCGGCCATCCTTCCAGCCAACCATCACGTGACGCATGGCCAGAGTGGTGATGCCCTTGGGCACAACCAGGATCGGGCGGCCAGCGCCCATCACCAGATCGCCCAACTTGACCCGCCTGGGCTGGTTCACAAGATTGGGCCCTATGTCCCTGCGCGTGATGATCAGGTCCGCGGCGCGCGCCTGCTGGGCGATGTAATCGGCAAGCGGTCCATCGGAGATGGCCGATCGCCATTCCAGGCTGCTCACCTGATCTTGCAGTGCACTACGGAACTGACATTCGGCTTCGGCGAATTTTTCCTTGATTTGCTGGCGCTCCTGCTTGATCGCCTCGCCCACATAGAGCCCGTCGCTGACCGGCACCTGGATAGGCTGACAGGCCACGATACCGATCACGCGGGCCTCGAACCGTCTGGCAAGCTCGCCCGTGATCTTCAGCACGCCATCGTTGTCGCCATCGAGCTCCAGATGAACCATCACGCTTTTGTAAGCCATGCTGATGCTTCCTTGTTTGGGACATGATGGGCCTGGCAGAGGCCTGCGCCTTGATCCGGCGCAACCGCAGAAGCGTAACCGGCCTCGCCGGCTTGCCTAAACGGCCTTGCCGATCGCCAGCCCGATTCCCGAAGTGACCGCCATGGCAAGCGCACCCCAGAAGGTGACGCGAAGGGTAGCCCGCACCATGTTGGCGCCTCCCGCCCTGGCCCCTATGGCGCCCAGCACGGCCAGATAAACCAATGACGATACCGCAACGCTCGTCACAAGATACGAATGCGGGGTAATCACGACCGCCAGCAGCGGCATCGCCGCGCCGACAGAAAATGTCAGGGCCGAAGTCAGGGCGGCCTGGATCGGCCGTGCCGTGGTGATCTCGGATATTCCCAGTTCATCGCGCGCATGGGTAGCGAGCGCATTCTTGTGCATCAGCTCCTGCGCCACGCGTCTTGCCAGCTCCGGGTCAAGACCGCGCTTGACGTAGATGGCCGTCAGTTCGCGCTCCTCGCCCGCCGGATCTGTCCGAAGCTCTTCGCGCTCGCGTGCCAGGTCGGCATGCTCTGTATCTGCCTGGGAACTGACGGAGACATATTCCCCGGCGGCCATGGACATGGCGCCCGCGACAAGCCCCGCCGTTCCCGCGAGGAGCACTTCGGATTTGGCGGCCGCCGCGACCGCCACGCCCACGATGAGACTGGCCGTGGAGACAATCCCGTCATTTGCGCCAAGCACGGCGGCGCGCAGCCAGCCGATACGCTGGACCAGATGACGTTCGGGGCGGTGATGCACCATGCGCGGCCTTTCGCGCTCTAACTGACCAAGAAAACAGGAAGGGCACAATCCGCAAGGATGTCCCGCGTGACACCTCCGAAGACAAACTCTCGTACGCGGCTATGGCCGTAACCACCCATGACCAGCAGGTCGGCGTCGCAGCTATAAGCCATCTCCTTGAGAGCTTCGGCGGCGGAACCAAGCGAGGACTCGACGCCCACCCTGGCAGTCACGCCATGCCACTTCAGCTGGCGAGCCAGGTGCTCGGCCGATGCCCGGCCGGCATCGTCCCTGGCCCCGTCTTCCGACACTGAAAGAATGGAAACCTGCTCGGCACTGGACAGGATAGAGGTCGCGGCGGTCACCGCGCGCGCGCTCTCGGCACCGGGCTTCCAGGCGATTGCAACCTTGCGGCCGATCACCGTGACAGGCTTGCGCGGCGCCAGCAGAAGCGGGCGGCCCGATTGCATCAATACGCTTTCGATACGTTCGACGGAAAGATTTTCTTCCCGCGCCATCACGACGACATCGTGATAGCGGGCCTCGTGGAGCGTTTGATTGGTGAGCGTCTCCGTCTCCTGCCAAGAAACCGACACGGCAGCTTCTGATGGAGTATCCTTGACGATCAAAGCATGCCGCACACATGCACTGTCGAAGGCTTCTTTGGCGTGGCGTAGCCGCTCCGCCTGCTCGGCGGAAATCTCCTGGCTCAGCCTGTGAAGATCATGGTGCTGCTGCGGCCTGGCATATGCGCTCAAGGCGCTCGCATCCATGATGCCCATGTGCGTATGGAGGCAGTGAATATGGCCGCCATTCTGCCTGGCGATTGCCACTGCCGCGTCCAAAGCCGTCCGGTCCGAGCCATACCCCGTCAATGATGCCAGAATGGTTTTGATCATGGAGGCTCTTTTCGCTAGTGGGAGACGAGGACCGGCAGGGACGGGTTGGATAACATGCCACGCGTGGCGCCGCCCAGCACGAACTCGCGGAAACGCGAATGGCCATAAGCGCCCATGACCAGCATGTCGGCCTGCGATCCCCGGGCATAGGCGGCCAAGGCTTCCGCCACGCCCCCCTTCGCCAGCGTGATCTGCTCGACGACATGATTGACCTGGTGGGCGGCCAGGTACTTCTCCAGATCGCAGAATGTGCTGGTGGTGCGAAGGCCCTTTTCACCCAATATCGAAACCACATGCACCCGCTTGGCCTTGGCCAGTATGGGCATGGCATCGGAGAGCGCGCGAGCGGCCTCACGGCTATAGTCCCAGGCGACAACCACATTCTCCAGGCTGGTCAAGGGCCGCGCATCCTTGCCGGACGGCAGCAACAGGGTCGGGCGACCGGTATCGAATATCGCCGGCTCAAGATAGCTGCGGTCGAAGCTGCTGATCTCCGGGACGGGCAGCACCAGCAAGTCATGGAGCCGCGCCAGATCGACCAGGCCGTCGGGGGAAGGATAGAGGGTCGCCAGGCCCCTGCGGATATCAAGCGGCACCTTGAGCCTGGAGCAGCATTGGGTGAGAACATCGGCCAGCACCGCCGCATTTTTTTCGCTCACAACGACCGTCTCGCCCATCAGGGCGGAGACATCCAGGGGGTAGGTCGTGACGACTGTGGGCCAGGTTGCCGGATCGCTGTTGAGCTGGGGAATCTGCGCGGTCAGGCCCGCCCCCAGGAATTGGGCCAACAAGGCCGCGCCTTCCAGGGTTTCGGGCGGCGGGCGATCGGGATAGCTGGGAAGTGACAGCAGTATCTGTTTGATCATGGAACAACACCTCAGAGCCAGTGAAGGCTACCCCTCCCGGGGTCGGGCGCCTTGATCCGGGTCAACTCCGATTTGAGCAGGATCATGTGCAGTTTTTGCCGCCAGGATATAGTGTTGCCCAGTCTCAGGACCGGCCATGGCGCAAACAGATCCTTCCACCATCGAGCTTCAAGTCGACAAAGTCGGACAGCTGTTCGACACGCTTGACCCCATGCCGTTCCGGGAAAGGGACCTGGACCGGGCAGCTGAGGACTATATCGTCGGCTGGGCTCGCGAACTGCCGCGCAAAGCCCCCATCCGCATCCTGATCCATATGCCGCCTGCAGAGGCCTTAGGCGAACATGCGCAGATGCTGGGACAGGCGGTCGGCAGATATTTCGACTACCGGGCCAACGTCCTCACCAAGGACTTGAAGGAGTTGTTCCGGGTCGGGCGCTACTCTCTGTGTGTCGGCCTGGTGATGCTGGCCGGCTGCATTACCAGCGGGCGCCTCATTGCGCGCGCAATAGGGCCCGGCGAGTTCAGCGCGCTGTTCACTGAAGGACTGATAATCCTGGGATGGGTGGCGAACTGGCGGCCGATCGAGATTTTTCTGTATGACTGGTGGCCGATCGTCCGTCACCGCAACATGCTGAGGCGACTGGCGCGCGCCGAAATCGTCATCAATCCGCGGTGATTTCAGTCGTGCTTTCCGCCCAGATAGGCGGCCACGGCTTTCATCTGCTCGACCGGCATTTGCCATACATGGCGGTTCATCGGTTCGGACACGCGGATGCCCATGGCGAAAGCCTGCATCGTCAGCACGAGATACTCGCCATGCTGGCCGGCGAGCCTGGGGGCCTTGTCGCTCCCCTGGCCCTGCGCGCCATGGCAGCCCTGGCAGGCAGGGACCGGTCCGGAACCATTTTTGTAAATCTTCTCTCCCGCCCGGGCCAGGCCATCACGCGCGAGGCCGGCTGCCATGGGCGGCTGCCCGGCATAATAGTTGGCGATGGCCGCGATCACCTTGGTCTGCAGTTCCGGCGCGACACCGCCCATGTTGTGAATGGCACGCGGCGCCTCGCGCACGGGATAGCGCATGCTGTGCAGGCGCGAGAAAATGTAGGGCGCAAGCTGCCCGTTAAGCCGTGGCACCTTGGGATCGCCGCTGTTTCCGTCCGGACCATGGCATGTCTGGCACGCTGTCTGCCGGACGCTCGCCGCGCGTGCGTCGACGTCTTTATCGTCGGCCATCGCCGGCAGAGCCAGAAGCGCCAGGCAACCGGCCAGAACCAGGGTGGAAGTCTTCATGCGGGGCGCCTGTCCTGAATAACCACTTCAATGCTTGAGGATTCATCGTCACCCACGCCTTGATGCGGATCAATTGTCAGCCCGGATGTAGATGCGCGCTTTAATGCGAGAGCAGGACGCAAAAGTTGGGATCGAGCAGGACATCCTGGGTCACGCCGCCGAATATCCATTCTCCCAGCCGGTTATGACCATAGGCTCCGGCCACCAGAAGGTCGCACTTGCGATCCAGCAGTTCGCCGTGCAGGCAGCCGGCTTCAAGCCGGCTGGTGCCCACGGCCATCGGCGTGGCCCGGACGTCATGCTGGCCCAGCCACATGGCCACATCCTTGACGCGAGACTCTGCGGCAGGCGCTTGGCCTTCGGAGGTCACTTCAAGCACGGTGACATGTCCCGCTGCCTTGAGAAGCGGCAACCCGTCCGCGGCGGCTCGGCGCGCCTCCCGGCCATCCTTCCACGCCAAAAAGACATGCTGGAGCGGCAGGCTCTTGATGTCTCGCGGCACGATAAGCACCGGCCGGCCGGCCCGGAAGGCAAGATCGCCGATATCAACGCGGCGGCTGTTGTCCAGCAGCGCAACGCCAAGATCGGGTCCGGTGATGATCAGGTCGGCACAGCGCGCCTCGTCGGCGATATACCAGGCCAGAGAGCCAAAGGTGATGGCGGCGCGCCATGCCGTCTCCCGCGCCCGGCCCTTGAGAGCCGTCTCGAACTGCTGCCGGCAAGCAGACAATTCCTTCTTGGTTTCGGCACGGTCATCGGACGCGATATCGGGCATTGCCAGGCCCTCATCGATAAGGGGCTGGATCGGCTGGGCCGCGGCAATGCCGACAACCCGGGCACCGAAACGTTCAGCCAGCTCGGCCGTGACACTGAGCAGACCCTCATTGTCGCCGTTCAATTCCAAGTGCACCAAAAGCGTCTTATAGTCCATCGGACCCTCCATCATGGATGGGTGCAAAGGAACATGCGGCGACCATTCAGGCCTTGATCAGGCGCAAACCGTGAACTTGATCCACCGCAAGGGCCAGGCCGGCCCGGAATGCGAAGTTGACGGCTTCGCCGTAAGAGAAAGATGGAAATGCAATCCGAACCCGACGCGACGGACCCGTCCGCAGGAACGCGCATGAGCGCGGCCGCGCTTGTCTGCGTCCTGATCGTCCTGGCAGGTGCCATACTGGCGCTGCTGGCGATATTCGGCTTCGGCTTCCTTTCGCGGCCCTGATCATGCTGGACCATGAGCTTCAGAGAATGGGCCTGTCAGCGGCCATCGGCCTGCTGATCGGTATCGAGCGGGGCTGGCAGGAACGAACGGCCCGCGACGGAAGCCGGGTGGCCGGCATCCGCACCTATACGCTGATCGGCCTGCTGGGGGGCGTCTGCGGTTTTGTTGCAGGCTCGCCGCTGGCCATTGCCCTGTGCTTTCTGGGCTTCGCCCTGCCCTTCGGCGTATTGGAATGGCGGCGGGCCCAGCGTTCGCAAAGCGTTTCGGCCACCAATCTGGTGGCCAGCCTGTTGACCTTCCTCCTGGGCGTCTACGCCGTTGCCGGCAACATGATGGTCGCGGCAGGCGCGACGGTGGTCATCACCGCGGTGCTGGCGGCACGGCGCAACCTGCATCAGTTCCTGCAAAAGCTCACCTGGGTCGAATTGCGTGGCGCGCTCGGTCTTCTGGTCATGACCGTTGTCCTGCTGCCGATTTTGCCGGATCGCACCGTCGATCCCTGGAACACGCTCAACCCCCATCAGATCTGGCTGATGACGGTCATGGTGGGCGGCAGCTGTTATGCCGGCTATGCCGCGATCCGCATCGGGGGCCAGCATAAAGGGCTGCTGTTCGGCGGGATCATGGGCGGCCTGGCGACCTCCACCACCGTGACCTGGACCTTTGCGCGCATGGCGCGGCGCACGCCCGCACTGATGCTGGACGTGCTGGCCGCCATTCTGGCCGCCTGGGTCACGTCGCTGTTGCGCATGACAGCGCTGGGCGTGGCGGTCGCGCCAGCACTTCTGGCGCCCTTGGCTTCGCCCATTGCGGCCGCATCCCTGCTGCTTCTGGTCTGCGCGGCCCTGGCCTATCGATTTGCCGGACGCAGCGGGCCGCATCCGCTGAAGCTGAGCGATCCGTTTGAACTGGGCCTCATGCTGCGTTTTTGCGCGCTGCTGGCGATCATCATGGTGGTGGCCAAGCTTCTTGCGTCCGTGCAAGGCGGGTTGTTCGCGCTGGGCAGCATTTCGGGCCTGCTGGATGTGGACCCCATTACGCTTTCGATGGCGCGCCTGGCCGGCAACGGTATCACCGTACAACTCGCCGCTAAGACCATCCTGATCGCTGCGGCTTCCAACGGCCTCGCCAAGGCGGTTCTTGGCACTGCTTTCGGAGGATGGCGGCTTGGGCTCATGCTCTGGGGCGCGGCTTTGGCCGCGTTCTCGGTCGGCGCCCTGGTTTTCAGCGCGGCCGGATAAGCGCCGAGGTCAGCGTGCGGCCGGGCGCCCCGATCACACCACCTTTCGGGATCATCTGGTTGGCACGGCCCGGGCGCAAGGTCAGATAGACATCGCCCAGCGCGGGGGCAGAAACCGTGGCGCTGGTATCCACTGGCAGGAGAATGTCATCCCGGATGGTGATTTCGGCGATGGCGCGATAGCCCGGCTGCTGCAGCGACAGGCCGGTGACCGAGCCGACCTTTGTGCCCGCAACCCGCACATCGCTCCCCAGATTGAGTCCGGCCGCGTCCGCCAGACTGACCCGCAGGGCATAATCACCCCAATGTCCGGTGCCGATCTGAATCTTGAAGAAGACAATGAAAGCAATCGCCAGCACGATCATCAGGGCTGCGATGATCGTTTCGAACATGTTGCCGCCCCGGCGGCTGGTAACGGGCATGGGAAGAGCCATCAGCGCCACCTCACCAGAAAGCCGCCGATCCGGGGCATGAGCGCGATCGCCAGGATCAGAAAGCTGAAGCAGAACCCTGCGACGAACCCCGCATCATAGGTCCAGCCCGTATTGGGCGAGGCATAGATGCGCAAGGGAAACACCATCTCGGCCACAACCGCACCAAGCGCAATCAGGCCGTGGAAAAGTCCGGCAAAAAATCCGGCAGCCTCTGGGTTTGTTGGCGGCTGGGCGGCGCACGCCGCGAGCAGGCCCGGAGCGGACAAAGCCAGATATCGTTTGGCAGGGTTTGTCATGGACAAATCTCAACGATGCTGTTGCCAGTTTGAGGACGCCGGAAGGCGTGCGCCTTGCGCCGGATCAAATCACCCAGGACTTGATCCGGCGCAAAGCCATGCGGGCCGCAGGGTCGTAGTTTCCTGCTGCTTTCACGGGAGAACAAGATGTCTTTGATGACCATCCGCCTGGAACTGGGCCGAACCCGGGAATTCCCGGAGGGCGATCCCCGCCACGGTTATGAATTCGTCGCGCCGCTTGACCTGCATGGTCACCTGGATGCGGCAGGCTGGCGGGCGTACAAAGACCGCTGTGTGGTCCGCAGTTTCCGCCCCGGCGCGGAACAGCGAACCGGCAAGCTTCGGCATGTTGGCCAGGGCTGGCGTTTCGACTATGTGCCGAACGACCCGGACGACGACGAACCCCTGTTCAAGCTGGACCGCCATGTCATCGCACCGGGCCTCTATCTGACGGTGAAAGAAGAAGATGGCGAGCAGCGCCCCTTCAAGATCGTGTCCGTGCAACCCGCCAGTGTGACCGCATGAGCGCGGCATTCCACCGTGCCGTCTGGCTGGATCACCAGAGCGCCGCGCTTTACGATGTCACCCGCGCCCAGGCTACCGAAACCGCTGTAATCCGCGCCCCCGATCGCGGCACCGGGCACATTCACCACAAGGCCGGCACGCCCGGCCCCGGCCATGAACCCGTCTCGACCACATTCCTCCACCAAGTCGGTGAAGCGCTGCGCGGATCGCAGCAAGTCCTGATCCTGGGACCGGCGGACACGAAAAACGCGCTAAAGACCTATCTGGAAGCCCATTTTCCGGCCGTGGCGGCAAAGCTGGTGGGCGTGGAAGCGATGGCGCGCGCCAGCGCAGCCGAGGTTCATGCCGTGGCGGAGCCCATCTTCCGGCGCAACGACCGCATGGCCCCGGAGCGCGAACAATCATGAAGCATGTGCTGGTTCTGAACGGTCATCCCGATCCAGATTCCGGCACGCTTACCCACGCCCTGGCACGCGCCTATCAGCAGGGTGCCGAGGAAGCCGGATGCATGGTGCGGCACATTGATGTCGGCGGCATCGACTTCCCGCTCTTGCGCAAGGCGGAGGAGTTTGGGACAGAGCCAAGCCAGGAGGCCATCGTCCATGCCCAGGACGCGTTCCTGACCGCGGACCATATCGTGATCCTGTACCCGCTGTGGCTGGGTGGCCCGCCGGCGATGCTCAAGGGCTATATGGAGCAGGTTGCGCGCGCCAATTTCTTTTTGGGAAAGACCGGGCGCGGATTTCCCTCAGGCCGGCTGAAGGGGCGCAGTGCGCGCATCATCGTCACCATGGGCATGCCCGCGCTGGTCTATCGCCTCTGGTATGGCGCCCATGGGGTCAAGGCCTTCAACCGCAGCATCCTCAATCTCGCCGGCATCCGTCCGGTCCGCACCACATTGTTTGGCGGGATCGGCATGAAGCCGGACCGCTGTGCCGCGATGATTGAAAAGGTACGGGAGTTGGGTCGGCACGTTGCCTGACCGGCCGGCGCAGCTCCAACTCCGCTATTCCAGCCGGCAGCGGCTTGCGTGTCCGGCGCAGACGCCCGCCCAAACTGGTTTGATACGGGCATAAGCCGCGTCCACGGCCACGACAAGATCGGTATGGGCTGTCCATTCCGGATAAAAGGGCCGGCAATCCAGCGGCTTGATGCGGCCCTTGGCGCAAGCACGCGGCAGCAGCTGATTGAACAGCCGCACCGTTCGCGAAAGCCGGTCCAGTATTTCCCTGTGGCCTTGCGGCGGTTCGTCCGCCACCGATCCCTTGCCACCCGTCAGGCGGGCGGCCTGGGCCACCATCAGCTCAAGACGCTGTGTCTCAACCGCCAGCGCGAAATCCTGATCAGGATCGCCATGCAGGGACACCGCCAGCCAGGGATAGGCCTGCGGCTCTTTTTTGGCGGGTACGGGAAATCCAGATGGACAGGCTTTCGCCAGATCGGCGCAGAACCTGGGCAGGAGTCCAAGGTTCACATACAGCGTATCGATTTCGGAATCGGCCCGGCGGGCTTCCACGATGTCGGCCGCGCCTTGCACTCTCTCACCCAGCCGCAGATGCGCCAGACCCCGCCCAAACCTGGCCGAAGGCTGGGCGTCCCGTATCGCCAGCGACGCATTGTAATCCGCGACCGCATCGCGATAGCGGCCCATGCGCATATAGACCAGGCCACGGCTGCTTAAAGGTCCGGCGGTGCCAGGCGCCAGCTTCAGTCCGCGATTGCATGCGGCCAGGGCCAGATCGAGATGGCGGCCCGTACCGGCCTGGGTCCAGCAAAGACCGACATGATAGGCCGCCACTTTGGGCTCCAGCTTCACCGCCCGGGTGAACTGGACCACCGCCTTTTGATATTCATGCAGGCCGTTGTAGCTCTGGCCCAGGCCGGCGCGGTTTTCCGCGTCATCGGGGGCCATCTTCAATGCGACCTGGAAATCGGCCTGCGCCAGCGCAAAACGGCGGTCGATCAGATAACCGTAGCCGCGAAGCTTGTAGGCCACGCCGGACTTGGGATTGAGCGCGATGGCCTTGGTGCATTCATCCTCCGCCAATTTCGTGCGCCCCGCCGCCATGTCCACCAGACAGGACGCCACGAACAGATTGCTCAGCTGTGCCGGATCATGGTCCGGTTGGGCGGGGGCGATACTGCGCGGCATCTGCGGCACCGCGGCGACGGCGGCACCGGAAAGGCAGGCTAGCAGGACAATGGCGTGACCAAGCTTCTTCATATCGCCTCCCTGGCGGGCGAAGCAGCCTTGCCGCTCCGCCCCATACTGTTCAGGACACAAGCAGATGATCGTCCACCCGGGTGACCCCGGGGGCGGACCAGGCGGCCTGTCTTGCCGCTTCGCGCTGGCGCCAGTCATGCACATGGCCTTCCAACGCCACATGCCCGCCATCTTCGACCGAAACGCGGATGCCCTGGGCTTCCACTTCGGCATGGCGCCGCAACGCGCCTTCGATCTTGCGCTTGACGTCCCCAGCCACCACGCGAGGCTTGATGGTGATGGAATTGACCACGCCGGCGACGCCGGACAGGCGGCGGATTTCGGCTTCGGCCGCGGTGCGCTGATACTGCCACTCCACGTCTCCAGAGAGGCCTACCCAGCCGTCCTGCACCTTCACCTTGACGCTGCCCGACGGCACCACCGCGCTCCATGCCAGAATGTTGACCGCACGCGCCGCGATGTCATCGTCGGCCGTTTTCTTGTCGCTGGGGAAACGCACGTCCATTTCCTGGGCGACGGCGCGCACGCCCTTGACGCGCCGGGCGGCTTTTTCCGCGGCAAGTTTTTCCACATAGCTGCCGACATGACCGTTCAGGGTCACAACACCATTGTTGACCGCCACGCCGATATGGGCGGCATTCACGCTGGGTTCGAAATCCAGTTCGTCAAGGATGTCCTGCTGAAGTGACTTGTCGCTCATTCTAGCCTCCTTGGCCGTCACCATGACGGCAAGCCCCAAGAATGCGCCCATAGAACCAGGCCGCCCTTGCGCCAGATCAATTGTCCCGGCCCGAACCTGTTGCAGTTTGAAATCCTTCAAAAGGATGCCAAATGGCCCTGAACCTGACATTCCTGGGCGGCGCCAGCACCGTCACCGGCTCGAAGTATCTGCTGGACGACGGCAACCACCGCCTGCTGGTCGATTGCGGCCTGTTCCAGGGATTCAAGGCGCTGCGGCTGCGCAACTGGTCTGCCTTGCCGGTCCCGCCGGCCAGTATCGATTCCGTCGTACTGACCCATGCGCATCTGGATCATTCCGGCTACCTGCCCCTGCTGGTCAAAAATGGCTATCGGGGAAAAATCGCCTGTACTGAGGGAACGGCCGAACTCTGCCGCATTCTGCTGCCCGATTCCGGCCACCTGCAGGAACAGGACGCCGATTTCGCCAACCGCCACCGCTTCTCCAAGCACATGCCGGCCCTGCCGCTTTATACCGAAGAGGATGCGCAACGTTCGCTGGACCGTCTTCATCCCCTGCCCTTCGACCAGCTTGTGACCCTGCCCTGCGGTGCGCAGCTCCATTTTCTGCGGGCGGGTCATATCCTGGGTGCCGCTACCGTGCTGCTGAACTGGCACGGCGTTACGATTGCATTCTCCGGCGACATCGGGCGCTACAATGACCCGTTGATGGCCGATCCCGTCACCCCGGCCCGCGCCGACTACCTTCTGATGGAATCCACCTATGGCGACCGGCGTCATGATGCCGCCGATCCTGAAGAGGCGCTTGCTGACATCATCAATGCCACCGCGCATCGCGGCGGCACCGTCGTCATTCCCTCGTTCGCCGTTGGAAGAGCCCAAAGCCTGCTGTTCCACATTGCGCGCCTCAAGGCCGCGGGACGGTTGCCGCGGCTGCTGCCGGTGTTCCTGGACAGCCCCATGGCGATCGACGCAACCGACATCTTCCGCCGGCATCCGCAGGATCACCGGCTGCGCGCCCAGCAGCTGGCTCTGCTGGATGGTGGCATCCACTATGTCCGCACCAGCACCGAGTCCAAGGCGCTGACCGCAAATCCGGTCCCCAAGGTCATCATCTCGGCCAGCGGCATGGCGACCGGGGGCCGCGTGCTTCATCATCTGGAACGCTATGTGCCCGATCCGCGCAGCGCGATTGTCTTTGCCGGATTCCAGGCAGGCGGCACGCGCGGCGCGGCGATGGTGGCGGGTGAACAGCGCATCAAGATGTACGGGCACTATCTTCCCGTGCGCGCCAAGGTTCACAACCTTGCCATGCTGTCGGCCCATGCCGACCAGGATGAGCTGTTGCGTTGGGCCAAGGGTTTCACCGTACCGCCGCGCCAGACCTTCATCGTGCATGGCGAACCGCAAAGCGCCGACAAGCTGCGCCACGTATTGGAAGAGGAATTGCGCTGGAGCTGTCTTGTCCCGGATCACGGCCAGACGGTCGCACTGACATGAGCCTGCCGCAGACCGGGAAATTGAAAGCGCGGCGGCTGGGCATCGACACCCATGCCGAGGCCATGGTGTTCCTGCGCAAGGATTCAGCGGTCTGCCGGTCGGAAGGGTTTACCTCCCACAATCGCATCCTGCTCGCCACCGGAAGGCGTCATGCCATCGCCACGCTCTACGAGGTCGAAGGCGGGATATTGGCCCCGGATGAAGTGGGTTTGTCAGACGTCACATGCCGCCTGCTGGATGTGCGCGACGGCGAGGCGCTCACGGTGCGGCACGCGCCCCCGGTGGAATCCCTCAGCCTGATGCGGCGGCGCATCTACGGGCACGATCTTGACCCCGATGCGATGCATCGCATTATCGCCGATATCGTCGAGGGCCGTTACTCGGCCATCGAGATTTCCGCTTTCATCGCCGCCTGCGCCACGCGGCCGCTGGCGCATAACGAGATTTGCGGCCTTACCCGGGCCATGGTGCAAACCGGCAACCGGCTGCTATGGGACGCACCGATCATTGCCGACAAGCATTCGGTGGGCGGGGTTCCCGGCAATCGCACCACACCTATCGTGGTTGCGATCTGCTGCGAACTCGGCCTGGTCATGCCCAAGACATCCTCCCGCGCCATCACCTCGCCCGCGGGCACCGCCGACACGATGGAAACCCTCGCGCCCGTGGCACTGAACGAACGGCAAATCCGCGCCACCGTGCTGCGCGAAGGCGGCTGCATCGCCTGGGGCGGAGCCCTCAAAATAAGTCCAGCCGATGACATCCTGATCAGGGTCGAGCATGCGCTGGACCTGGACAGCGAAGGCCAGATGATCGCATCCATTCTTTCCAAGAAGATCGCTGCCGGCGCGACCCACCTGGTGATCGACATGCCGCTCGGCGCAACCGCCAAGGTGCGAACGCCCGCGGCGGCGGCCGCTCTCAGCCAGGGCCTGATGTCCGTGGCGCATGAATTCGGCATCAACCTGCATATCCTGATGTCGGACGGCGCCCAGCCCGTGGGACGGGGCATAGGCCCCGCACTGGAAGCCCATGACGTTTTGGCCGTGTTGCGCAACGATCCCGGCGCACCAAAGGATCTGCGGGACCATGCGCTCGCGATAGCAGCGGCGCTGCTGGAACTGACCGGCAAGGCGCTGGCGGGCAAAGGTCTTGGCATGGCGACGGATGTGCTGAACAGCGGACGCGCCTGGCAGAAATTCCAGCGGATCTGTGAATCCCAGGGCGGCCTGCGCACGCCGCCCGTTGCCGGTTACCGCAGACCCCTGAACGCGCCTGCGGACGGCATCGTTACCGCCATGGACAATCGCAGGATCGCCAGATTGGCCAAGCTGGCCGGGGCGCCGGAAGACAAGGCGGCCGGCGTGGAAATGCATGTCCGCATCGGCGATGCCGTCACGCGCGGCATGCCATTCTGCACTGTCCATGCCGAGTCGGAAGGCGAACTGGAATATGCGTTCGCCTATGCCCAGGCCAACCAGGACATGTTCAGCCTGGTGCCGCCGTGAAACCGCGCCTTTATATTGGCCTGCCGGGCAACGAAGCCATGGCGGCCCGGCTGGCCGAGCTGGAAAACGCCGAAACCGGCCTTATGAACCTGCACACGTTTCCCGACGGCGAAACCGGGCTTCGGTTTCTTGGCAATGTCGCAGAGCGGGATGTGGTGCTTGTCTGCACCCTGGTGCAGCCCAATGAAAAATTCCTGCCTTTGGTGTTCGCGGCGCTGGATGCGCGGGCGCGCGGCGCCCGGCAGGTCGGCCTGGTGGCGCCCTATCTCGCCTATATGCGGCAGGATAGCGCCTTCCGCCCGGGAGAAGCGGTGACATCGCGGGCGTTCGCACAGCTCCTGTCCCGCAATTTCGACTGGCTGGTCACCATGGACCCGCACCTGCATCGCATCCATGCATTGGAGGAAATCTATTCCATTCCCGCCGTCGCGGTGCATTCCGGCCCCGCTTTGGCATCATGGATCGGCGCGAATGTCCCCCGCCCCTTTCTGATCGGTCCTGATGCGGAAAGCCGGCAATGGGTCGGCGCGGTTGCGGCGGCCTGCGGGGCGCCCTTTGCCGTGCTTCACAAGAACCGCGCGGGCGACCGCCGGGTAAGCGTCGAGTCCATTCCCGCAATCCCCGCCGGCGCCACGCCGGTATTGCTGGATGACATCATTTCCAGCGGGTCCACGGCCGCGGAAGTCCTTCGCCGTCTTCCGGCGGGATATTCTCCTGTCGTCCTGGCCATACACGGTGTTTTCGCGGGCCGCGCCCTGAACAAAATTCAGCGCGGCAGCGGGGCGCGCATCATCACGACCAACAGCATTCCCGGCCCGACCGCGCAGATCGACATTGCGCCCCTGATCGCAGACGCGGTGAGCGCCTTGGGCACGCTGCCCCGGGAAACAAAGTTCCACAAATGAAGATGGTGACCCCGGCTGATGTAGCCGGGTCATTCAATTCCAATTACTTAGCCCCGCAAACCATTCAATTAGCCGCCATTGATGGCAAAAGGTTATTTCCGCGATTTGCAAACCGCGACGAGGCGAGCGCGGTATGAGCGGCAAGGTTGTGGGCTGGGCCATGGAACAAATCACCGGATCGCCGGCCGCAAAGCTGGTACTAGTCAAGCTGGCTGACAACGCCAATGAGGAAGGCCTGTGCTGGCCTTCTGTAGGCCTGATCGTCAGACATACTGAGTTGTCAGAACGGACCGTCAGAGAGCATCTGAGGGGCTTGGCGGAAAACGGACTGGTCGAGGTCCAGGCTCGTGTGACGGCCAAGGGCCAGGCGTCGAACGTGTATCAGCTCAATGTTCCACGTCAGGTGAACGTTAGACCCCTTGCAGCAACCGCACCCTCCCCCCGAAGCAGCCGCACCCCCTCCCTGCGACAGTCGCACCGCCGCCCTGCGGCAGCTGCAGGGCCAATAGAAGAACCGTCAATAGAACCGTCATTGAACCCCGTGCCGATCGTCCCGCACGCCCTGACGGCGCGCGCCGAACGGCTATGCCAAGCAATCGGTAAGACCAAGTTCGACGCTTGGTTCGGAGATGTAGAATTTATCGAGGGATCTCCCGTCCTGGTCGTCGCGCCATCGCTTTGCAAGCGAAACTGGATTGCCGAAAAGTATTTTGCCGAACTTACCAGAGCCTTTGGAGATGATGTGGTTGTCGACCTAGTTAGGGCGCCACAGCATATCTAGAGGCTACAAATATTGAGGAGCCTAGGGTGCAAGACCAATGCCTAACGATTCGCCTCAAAGCACGTAGTTTCAGAATCGTTATTACTGACGCCAAAGCTAGTGAAACTTGGGGCGTTCGTGTGAAGTACCTACCCCTTAGGTACTTCCTCAATTCTGCAACAATACGGCACTCCGGGGCGCGGCCCGCCTCCAGTGTTGCGAGTTTTGAACGGTGCAACACTTGCAACAGTGCAACAATGGTGTGGTCGAAGCGGCCCCTAGGGGTGGCAAAAAGTCTGGCGGGATTCGGGTGCCGACCGGTTCCTCTAAGCAAGTTTTTCTCCGGCAAATTTTCGAAAACATTTTTTTTGCCGCGCTTTTCTCCAAATCCTTGCAGAGTTTGGGTCGGGCTCCTGTTAACCGGTTGGCCGCAAGTTCGAATCTTGCCCGGGGAGCCAATTCTTTCAAAGACTTATTCGAATATCGCCCCAGCCCCTCGCGGGCTATTTTTGTTTAGGGCAACATCAGCGATTCTTGGTGGCCCCGAAAAAATCGACTTGGCTGATAGAAGCCCGAACAAACATCCCGTCGTCTTCGACGCCGACCGCGTGGCGGCGCGGCCGCTTTACGAGCTGCCCCTTGGGCCCACTCTAACGCCGCATTGAAGCCAACCAACCGCGTAAGTCCTCCCGCAACACCAAAGTGCGACTTCCGCACTTCACTACTGGAAGGCGTCGGTCTTTGATTGCTTTAAAAATTGAAGTTCGACCGATGCCGACCAGTTTTTGAACATCTCTGATCGAGTAAGCCAACTTCAACTCGGATCGCTCACTTTTACCCAGTTGCTCTCCGCTTTGAGGATCGTCGTCGCTCATAGGCAATTGTTCAACGGGAACGTGCGGCGAGCAAACTCACATTGCCAATCATTTTAACGGCTTGAGATTTCCGGTCTGCACAATTGGGCGACCAGGGACGCCGTCGAAATCAAGCGGTAAGCCAATGACATTATTGAGTTAATTTTAATCATTAGAGACCGGATACCAACAAAAATGCCATCAGGAAATGGGGCTGAAGCCGTTGAGGTTGGCTATGCTTGCGGTGGCGCAACTGAGTTCCTATCGAGTGAAGAGTTTTAAATCGACTGCATCACCCATCATCGCGTAGCCGTAGTCGTTGGGATGTAAATGGCCGCCGGAGTCCGCCGCACCCACTAGCTGGCCCGGATGAAGGGGGTCGCTTGTGGCGCGATCGAAATCGACCACGCCGTCGAATGGACCACTGTTACGGATCCACTCGTTCACCATTGTGCGCACCGCTTCCCCTTCCGGTGAGTAGCTGGAGGAACCTTCGAATGCCGTGATGGTGCCGCCGATCACCTCAACTCCCCTGGCATGAGCACGAGCAACCAGCTGACCCATAGCTGCAATTATGTCGTCTGCGCTTACCGCTTCGGCAGGGTTACGCCGACTATACTGAATGTCATTTATTCCCAGGAGAATGATGACTTTTGCAACGCCCGGAACCGCCAGCACATCGCGATCGAAACGCGACAGAGCACTGGTGGACGGGGTATCGTGCAGCAGCCGATTGCTGCCGATGCCAGCATTGACCACAGACCAACCGCGTGTGGAACGACTTGCCTGGAGGCGTTCCGCCAACCGGTCCGGCCATCCGCGAAATGCGCCACTTGTCGAGGCGACCCCTTCCGTAATCGAGTCGCCGAAGCATACGACCGTGTGACTTCCGCCATCTGGCACGACGTCGACTTCACTGAGATGGTTGCCGCTGCGAGCGGCGATGGCATCCATCAGGGTCTGCGCACCTGCTTGGCTTCCCGGCGCCGCCCAGGCATTCAAGGCATAGAGGGTATGGGCAGGAGGCACAGTTTCGTCGGGGTAAAATGCCGTCACCGCAAGTTTTGAAAGAGCTGGGACCGCCCAATCCACCGGATCGCTCAAAAGCGGGGCGCCGGCGGGAATCACTGCGTTTGGTCGCCCGGCAAAGGAAAGTACATGATCACTGCCCGGCACTATTGCTCCGTTTTCCGAGGCTAGAGCAATGCGTGCCTCGCCTACGTGCAGCTCTTTGCCCGCAAATTCATTGCTGAGCCGGACGCGAATGGCGCGGGCGGCAATACTCAAACGCACGACTTCTCTTACTGTGGTCCCTGCCCGGTAGGCAGGAAGCGGGGCATAACCTGCAGGAACAGTACGAGGGTTGCCGTCGCGCCCGATTGTCGTGGCGGGAGGCGAGTGATTGTACGCTGTCGGGACATGGCCAAAGGCACCAAGCCATAGCGACTTTGAAGCCATGGTTGCGCCAGGCAGCACAATCAAGCTTGCAAGCGTCACCACGAGGTTCAGAGCACGTCCCGTCCTGATCACAAGGAGTGGCCTTTCAGTTTGCGAGGAGGGTCGACACCCTTTCAAAGCCATTCTAGAGGCGCCGTCCGGCAGGAACATCTCCGTTTCGACAAGTCTCTCACTATGTGATTGCTGCGCAGGAGGAAAATTCTCTCACGATGTGAGAGGCAGTTGGCCCTGTAACATGACATGAATGAAATGACACAACCGCATCGCGCAGAACGCATTTAAAGCGTCCGGAAATGCAGATGAATAAATATCATATATTGAGATTTGTTGCGGATCTGCTAAACTTGGCCTGCGAAATTCTACTCACCCCTACTCCGCTCACATATCTCGATACCTCAACCCGGCATCAAACATGCAGTCCGCAACCAGTTCAAACAAGAATATCCCCACATCACGCATCCGGTCTAAAACAAAAACGAAATCCACCCGGCCCAAGAGAAGGTTGGGCAGCCAGACGCTTTTGCGGGGTCTCGACGTTCTGGAGTCCGTTGCATCCGGTGTGAGCAACCTCGCGGATCTGGCCGCTACCCTTAAATTGAACCGCAGCACGGTGCACCGTCTCGCCGCCTCCCTGGTGGAAAGGCGCTACCTGACGTTCACGCCGCGAAACGGCTATGGCCTCGGTTCCAAGTCGCTTGAACTGGGTTATCAGGCGCGCGTGCAACTGAATATTCCGCGCGTTGCGAAAGATCACCTGGAAAAACTGGCGGCCCTGACCGGCGACACGGTTCACCTGGGCGTGCTGGACGGAATGCGCGCTTTTTACCTGGACAAGATTCCGGGACGCCGCAGAGTGGAGATCAGTTCGCGGGTCGGCGATCTGCAGCCTCTGCGCTCGACGGGGCTTGGGAAGGCGCTGCTTCTGGATGAGAATGACCAGCAACTGCGAGACTTTTACCGCTACGAAGAAGATGGCGAACAGCGCTACGAAGTGCCGGAGAGCACCTGGATGCGGCGCATGCGGGAATATGCGAAGCTTGGCTACGCGTTCGACCTGGAAGAAAATGAAGATCGGATTCGTTGCGTCGCCGCGCCGGTTCGCGATGCGACGGGAAAAATCAAAGCCGCTATCAGCGTTTCCAGCGCCGCACAATATATGGATGATGAGCGCATGCAGGCCCTGACCAGAGATGTTCGCTGGGCAGCCGAGCAGATCAGCCGCGAGTTGGGTTGGGAAGGTCCGTCCGCCTCGGTGGGAAAGATCAACCCGAAGGCCGCCTAGGCGGTTGGGTTGCCCGCACGCTATTGGAAAAAGATCATCCGTTTTTTCGCATCCAGCGTCGTCTTGTCCAGGCCCTTTATCGCGCTCTCCAATTCCGCCAGATCCTTGAACGGCCGCGAAACCCGGCGCGCCACGATAGCGTCTGCCACCGTCTGAGAGGTGTGCAGAACAGCCATCAGTGTCTCCGCATCGGCGTGATTGACGTCGATAGGGGTCATGTTCTGGAAAAGATAGTCCATGACCAGATCGAACTCGTCAGGCGTGCCCCTCGCGCCGCGGTCGATCATTTTCTGAACCGTGTCGTGCCAGGCGTCATAGTCCCTGGGCGTATCGGTGACCAACTGCATGCCATGGCAGCCGGCGCATACCTTTACCACCGCCGCTTCGGGCGTCGTGGCCTCGCTGGTAGGCTGCTGGGCCAGCGCCGGACGAACTGTCATCGCCAAAAGCCAGACACCCGTCACAGCTGCGAAAGCCGGCAAGACGGACCGCAATAGGTACCTGTTCACAAAGATCCTGGTCTTGTTGTTCGACCGATGCCTATTTCATGCCCTCGTTCGGATCGGGGCCGGTCGGCGTCGCCAGCGGATAGGCAGCGCCCTGCAGCACCGGCATGTGCGGCCCAACACCCAGTTTCTCAGCCGTGACGAAGTCGCCATATTCGTTGCCGAACTGGTTGGCGACGCGCTGCAGACGGCCATCCACAAATGTCATGTCCAGCTCCTTTTCGCTGTACATCTTGGTTCCCCATTCGCTTTTGGTCACGCCCACAACCTTGCGTGTGGCGACGTCGATGATATCGCCCGAGGACGCATAGACCAGCTTGCCGTCGATGCCGAACATGATCCAGAAAACATCGTCCGGCGTGTCGATGCTCGCAATCTCTTTGGGGTTATCGGTATTGCTGAAGATGTGGATCTTGTGGAACAGCGCATCCGCGATCCAGACCTCCTTGCCGTCGGGGGTAAGGGCGATGCCATGACTGGGACAGCCATGCGGCACCCGGGGGCGCGGCGTCTTGTTCCAGACCGAACGCCAATCGACGCTGGTGACTTCCACCGTCTGCAGGATTTTTCCGGTGTTGGTATCGGCTACCATGTAACCTAGGAAATTTTGCTGATTGACGTAGATTTTGGAAGAATCCTTGTTGAGGGCCTGTACCCGGACATTTTCCGGGAACTGGATCTTCTGAATGATCTTGCCGGTCTCGATATCGGCGACTTGCAGAAGCTTGCCGTTGGGCGACATGAAGGCACGCTTGCCGTCGGCGCTGAGATTCAGATTGTGCTGGGCGGGGCTGCCAGGCGCATGAAAGATCATCAGCAGCTTTCCGGTCTTGGCGTCCATCTTGTAAGAATAATCCTGCAAGTTCGAACCCACCACCAGGGTCTTGCCATCAGCCGAGACCTGGGGACGTTCACAGCATTTGCCGTCCAGCGTCGTGCTCCAGACGACTTTGTCGGTCGCCAGATCCAGAGCGGCCATCCGCCCACGCGCCGTCAGGTACAACATGTTGGTGGCCGGGCTCGCCGCGACGCCGGAAACATCCTCCGGCGCCATGCTGCCGGCATAGTCCCACACATGAATACGCTTGACGAAGGCGTAGTTGTTGTCGGCGTCCAGCACGACAATACCGCTGCCGTTGGGGTACATCGGCCGCTCCAGAGAGCCGGGCAAGGTCACATACAGGAGGTGGCGGTTGTGAATGGTGAAGTCACCACGCGGACGCTGCGGGCCGGCCCCCGCCGGACGGGGCACCGGCGGCATCACGATTGGTCCGCTGCCCACGACATTGGCAGTGGCGGGAAGCGGGTTGGCGCTGGACTGCGCCTGGGCCGCGCCAGGCCGGGACGGAGCGGCGCTCTGCGCCAGGGCAACGGCGCAGGTGCCGAGCAACAACGCACCTGCAAGCTTCAGCATCACACTCTTCATCGACTTTCCTCGCCCTCAGATTTTCTAGTGTTTTTTTCCGGTTACTTCGCCACCAAGTGTGGCTTGAGATAGGTGCTCAGCGCCAACCGTATTTGCGCCTTGTGTGCCTCGGTGATCGCTCCACCGCGGCGGCGGCCACCGCCGGCGGGCTGGCCGGGCACAGGCGGATTGACACGCATGATCGCATCTTCCGCGAAGATGCCGCGCGCCTTCATCACATACTCGTTGGCATGCGGCAGGGAATTGAAGGCCAGGAAGCGGCCAAACATGTCGTAGGCCTCGCGCTTACGCCCCGCACGATAGGAGTTGAAACAGGTCTGTAGGACATCGGCCAGCCCGGTATAGGGACAGGTACCCAGGAAACCCAGCTCCAGTTCCGCGAAGAAAGTCATGCCGCCGCCGCCGGAGAAATCCTCTATCCTGCCGCCAGTTTTCTGCAACAGCTCCGGCGCCCGCTCCAGCGGATCACCGGACTCATCTTTTACCGACATGATCGCCGGAACGGCTGCTGCCAGCGCCACAAGGTCATCGACACTGACATTGCCCACCGCCTGTACCATGATCGGCAATCCGCTGGCGTCCGACAGCGCCTTGAAATAGGCGGCAGAATCGGCGGCGCTGGCGCCAGGCGGAACCAGGGAAATAATGCCGTCGGCGTTCAGGCTCTTCGCCTTTTTGCAGTAGGCCTGCGACGCGGCGACATTGAAGCCCGCGGTCTGCACACCCAGTATCAGTGCGGTATCGCCCTTCACCGAAGCCAGCGCCTCAGCGCCGGCATGCCATTCTGCCTGCGAAAGGCTCTGCCAACCACTGGCATTCTGAGGCCAGGCCATCCCGGCGACTTTGCCACGGTTCAGGAACTGCTGCTGCTTCACCATCGCATCGGCATCAAAACTGTTGTCCGGCCTGCACGGTGTCCAGCCGATCGGAAACACGCCGGCCAGCGGCTTGCCATTCGGGGACTTTATGGCACTTGCAGCGGCGAGCGCCCCGCCACCGTTGACAGCGAGAAGACCAAGCGATGCGCCCGCGCTCTGCAGAAATTTCCGGCGATTACCTGTCATGCAACTGCCCTTTCGGTGATTCCTGTTCAAGGAATTATGATCTTTAATCAGTGAGCCGTCATTTCATAGACCGGGAAAATCTTCCGGCTGATCTTCTCGGTGGCCGTCACCAGCCGGCCCCGAACTTCTTCCTGCCAGGTCGAGCACAAATTCATCGCCGTATCCGCGAAGGAGATGGCCGCCGCGATATTACCGCTCGGGTCACGAATGGGGGCGCCCACGCAACATATCGTCTGAAATGCTTCCTTGTTGTCTATCGAGAATCCTCTCTCATGGACTTCGGCGATTTCAGCCCTCAGGCTGCCGATGGTCGTAATGGTCTGCGGGGTTAGTGGGACAAAATCGCCGTCATGAAGGAAATCTTCGAGCTCATGAGGCGACAAACCGGCCAACAAAACTTTCCCCAATGCGCTGCAATAGGCTTCCTGCTGCGCGCCGACGCAGCTCGGGATCGACACCTTCGCCGATTCACCAAACTTTGCCGCGTAAGTTACCATGCCGCTTTCTAAAACGCCGACATGCACAACACCACCGAGGTCGGAGGCAAGCGTGCGCAAAACATCCTCGGACGTGGCGCGTATCAAATTTCCTATTGCGACATCCTTGGACAGCGTCGCCAAAACCATCCCCGGCCGGTAACATCCCCGCCTGTTGCGCACCACAGCGCCGACTTCCTCCAGGGTTTTCATCAAGCGATGTGCGCTGGGCTCGGAGAGGCCAGAACGTCGGCTGAGTTCCGCATTTGTCAGCCACTCTTCAGGGCCGCGGAAGGACCGCAATAAAGCGAACGCCTTTTGTACTGACAAATTCTTGGGAGTAGCCATCGCATCCCTCCTGGAAAATCTTTCCGCACTCACGGTCGGTGATGAAGCCTGTCACCGTGCACGGCTGATTTCTTATCTCATTATGTAAGATGCTACCAAGCTATATGAGACAATGCAAGATTTCGATCGGCACCTCGCTGAGGGACTAGCTCGAATTGACGCAACGCAACATCGTGCGGAGGAGACCGTGAAATTCAATACGTTGTACGGCCGCCGGAAATGTCGAATGTAGCCGCGGTGGAAAACGAACATTCTTCGCTCGCCAGCCAGCAGACAAGTGCGGCGCATTCGGCGGCTCCGCCCAGCCGCCCCATAGGGATCCGCGAGCGCATGTAGTCGATCTGGGACTGGGGCAGTTGATCCAGGATCGGGCTCTCGAACGTCGCCGGGGTGACGCAGTTCACCAGAATGCCGCTTGTCGCCAGCTCTTTGCCCAGGGACTTGGTGAGGCCAATCACGCCTGCCTTGGAAGCGGAATAGGCCGAAGCCTTTGGATTTCCTTCCTTGCCCGCCACAGATGCAATGTTCACGATTCGCCCATAGCCGCCCGCAATCATCAGCGGCACGACCTCGCGGCAGCAGTAGAATGTACCGTTCAGGTTGACATTCATCACCTGAAGCCAACTTTCGACGGCATAGTCCTGAACCGGCGCGGTGGCGCCGGTTATGCCTGCGCAATTGATCAGGATGTCGATCTTGCCAAGCGCGTCTTTGCTTTGCCGCGCAGCTGCGGCGACATTGCCATGATTGCTGACATCAACCTGGACGGCGTGGGCCCCAGGGGGAAGTTTTTGACTTGCCTCGGGCGCCGAAACGTTCAGGTCCCACAGCGAGACGCGCCCCCCCTCCTCGATGATCCGCTTGCTGGCCAGAAGCCCCAGCCCGGATGCGCCTCCGGTGATAACCGCGGTACGTCCGGCAAAACGGCCGGGAAACATGCTCATGACATCCTACTCCTGGAACCTAGACAACTGCGGCCCAGTGAAAAACAGACCCCGTCGATTTTTGTTCGACGGGGTCTGTCCGGTAAGGGGGACTCACCGGGAATTTTATTATGCTCAGAACTGCTTACGCAGGCTCATCACGGTGTACCGGCCCAGGGTTGAGCCGGACGCCACGATATAGGCACCACCATTGTTCGGCTTTTGCGCACCGCCCGAGAGATAGATCGGCGGGCTGTCGTCGGCAACGTTGTTCATCGTGACGCTGATTTCCGTGTCGCTCAGCCACGCAGCCAAGGCGCTCATGTCATAGCTGACATGCATGTTGACCGGGTGGAATGCTTCGATGCGCTGCTGCTTATACAGGGACAAGGCCTGATTAAGGACGGGCGAGACATTAAATCCGGGGCTGTATTGCACCGTTACCCGGCCCGTCACCGGACCGACCGTGGCCGCTAGGAATGCGGTCATGGCAGACAGCGGAACGCTGTACTGCACGAGATTGATGGGGGCCAAGCCCGGGGCGGGCGTGTTTGTGTTGGTGGTGTTGACGGTGGCCGAAAGTCCGCCCGACAAATTGCCGAAACCTTCGATATCAGTCGTGTAATTGACCGCGAAATCCAGACCCTCGATCAACGCTTCGCCGAGATTGTTGCGGCGCAGGTCATAGAGGATATAGGGCTGGTTCACGCCCGGCGTATTGAATGCCGAGGACAGATCCGGTCCGGGGAACCCGGTGGTGGCGACATTTGCACTACCGTTCGCATTGAAATTGGTGGGATAGCGGGCCTGGACCTGAGCCAGGGTGGGATTGAGAATATAATACTGGTTGTATGCCCCACTGAACAGCACACCAGGGTTGTTGAGGATCAGGCCCTGCTGATGCTCGAACTTGGTATGGAAAGCGGTGATGCTGACTTCGAGGCCCGACAGATCGATGCCGAATTCGGTGGTGGGATGGAAATCGCCGCCGATCGACCAGGTCCGGCCGGTTTCCGGCCCCAGCTGCGGATTGCCGCCCGGTGTGCTGATGGATGGGCGTAGCGCGTCGGCAGCCGATGTGCCCGGCGGCACGTTGGTGTTCGCGGCGGTGCGCTGGGCGGTATAGGTGAAACGCGTATCCGGCGCTGCGGTGTCGGCAAGGCTGGGCGCGTCAAACGAGGTACCATTGGTGGCGCGGATGGTGAGGGCCGCGAACGGTTCATAGGTGACGCCCAGCTTGTAATTGGCCGTGTTGCCGAAGTCGCTGTAGCTGTCGAGACGGCCCGAGGCATTGAAGCTGAGGGCGTGCACGAAGGGCAGTTCATTGTCCTTGCCTACAATCGGAATGTTGAGTTCGGCAAAGCCCGAATTGATAATCCGGTGCGGCCTGGCAATCGCCATCTGCGCGCCGGGCGCCGCGGGACCCGCAACCGTACCGATCGGGAAGTTGGTGTTCCAATTGGCGACATAATCTTCAAATGCCCATTGGCCGCCGATAGCGGCCTTGACCGCGCCACCGGGCAATTCGAACAGCGTGCCGTTCGCCGACCCGCCATACTGGATCTGATGCTGGATGGCCTTGCCGTACGACCCTGTGTTCAGAATATTGTCGAGAAGCAGGGGGTTACCGGATGTGAGATTGTAGGGGTTCACCGCATTGCCGGCGAGACTGTTGCTGGCGACCAGTGCGGGCGACAGAACGCCGGCGACGGTCACCCGGCGCATCGATTGAGCCAACAGTGCCGTATTGACCGATCTGTTGAAACCGGTCGAGTTGCTGCGGCCATAGTTGAACACCGCGGTCGCCTGCCAGTCACCGAACGGCAGGTCCACCTCCAGCTTGGGCGTGATCTGGAATTCCTGAACGTTGTTGTAATCGGTGACGCTTTGGCCGCCCCAGAAAGGCCCGAAGGCGAAAGAAACGTTCTGGGTGGTTTCACCGTTGATCGACTGGAAATAGGGATTGGTGGTGTCGATCGCGACATTGGTGGCGCTCAACTCAGGATTGATCGCCGAATCCAGGCGCGTCGCCCACAGGAACTTGGTCGAAAATTCGACGCCGGGCATGATCCGCTGGTGGAACTGGCCGAAGAACGAATTCTGTTCTTCCCTAGGAAACAGCGAGGCGTAGGAATTGGTGTCGCAACGATTGAGCGAACCCGCATTGGTCGTCGCATTCAAAGCGCCAAACGGACCCGCGACAGCGGCCTTCAGCGAACCGGGCGCGCTGCCTACCGTATTCGAGGTCAGCGCGTAGTTGGCGGGTTGGGCGCCCGGCACGGTGATGTTCGCCAGATCGCACGACGTACCGCGCGAATCGCGGCCGCCGATGCCGGTCAGGTCCATCTTGGTATAGGACCGGTCCCTGGCCATAAGGTAGGTATTTTCCTTGTGCTCGAATGCCCCGTAGATGCCGCCGGTCCCCCAATCGGTGCCGACCATCATGGCGGCATTGAAGGAGCTGTAGCCATCGGCCATGCCGACTGAGGTATTGGCCTGGAAGCCCTGATAGGTGTCGCGCGTCACGAAATTGATGACGCCGGCGATGGCATTGGCGCCATAGATCGACGAAGCGCCGTCGGGCAGCACGTCCACCTGGCGCAGCACGATGGTCGGGATCAGACCCGCATCCGGCGTGGTCGCCAGTCCGCTGACGCCCACCATTGTATGCCCGTCCAGCAGGAGCAGGGTCGATGTGGCGCCGAGAATGGTCTGGGCAGGGTTATAACGGATCGAAGGCCGCACGCCGCCGATGTTGATCGCGGTGGGCGAGACGGTCTGGGTATTGAAGGTGTTGGCCAGCTGGGGGATCTGCCCCAAGATTTCTTCCGTCGTGATCGCGCCGGTGGCCTGAATGGCGCTAGCGTCAACCGTAATCAGGTTCGTGCCGACCGGGGCGATACCCTTAATCGATGTGCCGGTTGCGGTGACCGTGACTTCTTCCGTGGCTGGAGTCTGTGCCTGCGCCTGTCCGGCGAGCACAGTTGCCAGCGCGCCCAATGATGCGCTGCACAAAAGCTTCTTTACGAAATGCACATTGGCAGCGTTGAAATTCATGGCGTTCCCTCTCGCTTATTTTATGGGGTCCCGCGTTCGACGCGCGGGCCCCTTATGCTGTTGTCAGGGTGCAGGGGGGTCAAAAGAGTGTCAAGCACATGTTGGATACACCTCTCGCATTGTGAGAGCGTCCCTTGGCCAGCCCTCTATCCACTACCGGGAATGCGAAATCCCCGCGCTCGTAAAGCCCCGTGTTGATGACACAGACACCCTGTCGGCACTCGTATGCACAGAGCTCCCGGAGAGGGACTGCTGAGCAACCGACTATTTGCGAGGAAGCGCAAAAGCCCAGAGCACCTGCCCGGCCATGCCCGCCACAAACTGCCGGCCCGCCACGGTGTAGGTCATCGGCGTGGCCCGCCAGCTGTCATTGGTGCGGAACCGGTATAGGGTGCGGCCTGATTTTGCGTCGACCGCCGCGAAATCGCCGCCCACTTCACCGTGGAAAAGCAAACCGCCGGCCGTGGTAAGGACACCGCTGTAGTTGGTTTCCTGCGGTCCCGGCATCGGCTTTTCCCAGACGATTTTTCCGGTCTCGATGTCGAGCGCCCGCACCAGGCGGATACCGGCATCGGAAGGATCCGGATTGTTGCCGAAAATCCTCCCCTTGCTGCGATACACGCCGCAATCCTCCGCGGCCATCACATAGAACAGCCTGGTCTGCGGGTTGAAGGAGGCAGGATACCAGTTGGTGGCGCCGCGCACGCCCGGACAGGTCTTCGTGCCCGCTTCGGTCGGAACATTGCCGGGCACCAGATGCGCCTCCCCCGTCTTCGGATCAAACCCGTCCGCCCAGGTCATCTTTTTGACAAAGGGCTTGGCCAGAAGGAATTCGCCCGTGACGCGGTCGAGGACATAGAAAACGCCGCTGCGCTGGGCCGACATCAGCAGCTTGCGCGGCTTGCCTTTCCACATTGTGTCGGCGAGCACCATCGGCTCGGTCGCGTCCCAGTCATGCGTATCATAGGGCGTGAACTGATAGTGCCATTTGAATTTTCCCGTTGCGGCATCCAGCGCAACGACCGAGTTTGTATAAAGGTTTGTGCCGCCGCGTTCGGACGGATCGGTATCGGGATAGGGATTGCCGACAGCCCAGTAGAGGGTTTTCGTTTCCGGATCGTAGGAGCCGGTTTCCCACGTCGCGCCGCCGCCCGTCGCCAGCGCGCGTCCCACCCAGGTCTCAGAAAGAGGTTCGCCCGGCCTGGGAATTGTATAGAAGCGCCATGCCTCTTTTCCTGAATTGGCATGGTAGGCGACAATAAACCCGCGCATCGGGCTGTCACCGCCCGCTATGCCGGTGATGATAAGGTCGTTCACCACCATCACCGACGCCGAGGTATACACCTTGCCCTTTTCCGACGATTCGGCCAGCGGCTGGGTCCACATGACGGCGCCTGTCAGCCGGTTGAAGCACACCAGATAGGCGTCGTCCGACGTATAGAACAGGCGATCGCCGAGGATTCCAACTCCGCGATTGGGGCCAGTAGGCGGCGGCGTTTGATTGGCCCGCGGCCCGCGCGCGCCGACGGCGCGCTGCACTCCCAGACCATTGGTGCGCGGTGTGCACCAGATGGCCAGGCCGGTTGCCGCATCGAGGGCGCAGACCTGCGGTCCACCCGTGACATACATGATGCCGTCCACCACGATCGGCTCGCCTTCCAGGCCGACGCCGCCGGGGACAAACGCCCATTGCGGCTGCAACTGATTGACGTTCTGCACGGTGATCTGGGCCAGCGCACTGTGGTGGTTGCCATCGCGTTTGCCGTTATAAGTCGCCCAGTCGCCGGGGCGCGGATGCATGACGGCATCGATATCCGATTGCGGGATGGGCGGAACATTGCCGCCCAGCGCGCCGGCGTTGATGCCGCCCAGCGTGCCGAGATATGCCAGCAAATCCCTGCGCTCCACGGCACTGCCGTGGAATTTCGGCATGACGGACTGCTTGTCCTGGACGATGGTGGAAATCGCTTCGATGGGAATCATGCGGAACCTGCCATCGAGCGTCTGCAAGGCAACCTGACGTTCGGTCCGGCGGCGCGCAAAGCCGCGAAGCTTCTCGCCAGATTTCAGCACGACATTCTGCATGGCCCACTGAAAGTCCGGGCAGAAGGCATAGCCGGGGCAGATCGGCAGCGACTTCGTCCCCATCAGGGATGTGGGATCATCCAGCCAATGCTCCAGCTCAGCCTTGGTGGTTCGCGCTGCGATGGCCGACAGATCGGGCCCAGAGGATGCGCCGCGGCCCCGCACCATGTGACATCCCGAGCACCCACCCGCGCCATAGAAATAAGCTTGGCCGGCTGCCACCTGTTCGGGAGGCGCCGATTGCAGTCCCGATAGGTTCAGGGAATGAAGCCATGCGCCGAGCCTGCTGAGCTCGGCCTGGGGCAAATTTGGGAAAGGCGGCATGGCGCGTTGGCCGGTCCGGATGATGGCCTCGATGCCGCCCGCATCGAGTGCGCGCAGATGTGGATTGTCGATTAGCGCGGGAGCCCTGTCCCCGCCCCCACCATTTTCACCGTGGCAGGCGGCGCAGGTCGAATTGAAATCGCGGACAGCCTGGGCGGCTTCTCCGGCGCTGATGACGGGGGTTGGGGCCTGCGCTTCCTGAGCGGACACCTGGAAAAACAGCATCGCCGCACCGGCGCACCCTACAAACACGGCAATCGCTGTTTTTTTCAAGGAGATCCTCATGGGGTAACTCAGGAAAGGCTTGGCTGATCTGGTGCGCGCTTGATCCACTTGTACGCGGCGACGGAATTTTTCCAAAAGTACTTTTCTGCCGCTGCACGGCTTTTTCCGGAAAAATATTCCCGGACAAGGGCAACGGTGTCGGGCACTTCCGAGACGCCCACGGCGTTCGGCCAGTCGCTGCCGAACACAACGCGGTCTTCGCCGAAATAGGTCATCAGCATGTCCAGCCGCTCGCGATGGGCCGCCAGCCCCGGCACGATAACAGGAGGCGGGACCGGAGGGCGGGACTGCGCGGGTTGTTCCCCCGCCGCCGATGCGGGTGGCGCCGGCGGGGCGGAGACGGCTGGACGAACGGGGTGCACGATCTCGGACAATTTCGTCCAGATGTTCTTGCGCTGCGAAATCTCTTTCAGGATCGCCTCGTAAACAGCCTGATTTTCCGGCGAAGGATCGAACGCAGGCAAATGATCCAGAACTATGCGCAATTCGGGGACCTTGTCATTGACCCGGATGGCGGCCTGCAACAGCGCGATATTCTGGTTCGCCGTTTCCAGCACCAGGTCGTGCTGGGCCAACAGCTTCAGGTTGTCGATGACCAGCGGATTGTCCGTCTGCCTGGGCAGGTCATATCGCCAGAGATTGCCGTAGCGAATGCCGCGGTACAGGGGATTTTTGGCAAATCGGTCGAGATACTCACCGAAGTCCGGCTTGTCCGGCCTCAGGTTGCCGACCGTGCCCACCATCATCGGCTCGGGCTGGATGGTTTCCAGCACCCAAAGATTGTCCTCGAGCCAGGGACTGGCGTCGACTTCGATCACGCCAACGATGCCCAGTGGCCTGGCGATCTTTGCATACATGGACGGCAGCGCCACACCCCCAGGGTAGGCGCGGCCACCCTTGTAGGGCGCGCCCTGCGGGCGGCTGGCATCGAACAGATGGATGTGACAGTCGATGATGGGGATATCGCTGACGGTCGCTGCCTGCAAAGGCGCGGCCGCCGCAAAACCGGCTGCGGCCGTTCCAGCGAGGAATTTTCTGCGACTGCATGCCATTGCGGGCCATCACGTCTCAGGCCTGCGCGAAATGCGCCGGCCACCTGGAACCGTCCCGGCGCGTTCCCTGTCTGTCAATGCAACTTCCAGCCGCCCTCTCTCATATTGAGAGGGCCCCGCAACAGACAGTGGCGCAGCCTTACGCTCCACCCACCCCGAATGCCGCCGGCCTCTCGCCGCGCTGGGCCCGCGACTGCATTTCCTGATAAGCCGCTTCGATGCCGCCGACAAACCTGTCCATGTCGAACAAGGTTCTGCGGGCGTTTGCCAGCCGTCGGCGGATATCAGACATCCGGTCCTGATCGCGGGCCAGCGACAAGGCGATGTTCTCATATTCCCCGGCCGTCGAAGCGACCAGTTCTTCCAGTCCGGCATTTTCCAGGAGCCCTGCGGACACCCGCGAGACAAAACTTTGCCCCCTCAGCGTGAGGACGGGAAGCCCGGCCCATAACGCGTCACTGGCAGTGGCATGGGCATTGTAAGGATAGGTATCCAGAAACAGGTCGGCCTGAGCTTGTCGCCCCAGGTGCCGTGCAAGACTTTCCATTCGTCCGGCGAAATGAATGCGATGCGGGTCGATACCGCGCGCAACCGCCTCGCCGCGGAATCGCTCATTCATCGCCGGCGTGCCATCGCGAAGCCAAAGCACGCTGCCGAGCACGGACTGCAGCAGCCGCGCCCAGAGGTCATACATTTGCGGTCTAATCTTGTGATTGGAATTGAAGCAGCAAAACACAAAGGCATCGGCGGGGAGCCCCAATTCCGCGCGGCTGACCGCCTCCGGTTCCGGGAGCATGGTGTCACTGGGCCAGAAAGAGCCGGGCAACTGAACAATCTTTTCCGTCATTGCCGGGCCCAGCTCGAAGGGTGTCACATGGGCATCCCCGATAATGTAATCGACAAATTCGGCGCCGGTGGTTCCGGCATATCCCAGATAGGACGCGATGACGGGGGCTGGACGATATTTCAAAATCGCCGGGCGCCAGCCCATCGTCTGTCCATTCAGGTCGACCAATATGTCGATCTCGGCCTTATAGATTAGCTCCGCCGCTTCGCGACTGCCGATGTGGCCGATGTCGAAAAACCTGTCGCACGCCTTCACGATGCGCCGATGCACCGCGCTGTCATCCCCTCGTCCGGTGGACAGACCGACGACTTCAAAACGCGCACGGTCATGACGTTCCAGCAATCCCACCACCTGGGCGGCAACCGGATGGTCGCGGAAATCCGATGACAGATAGCCTATGCGAATCTTTTCGTGGCGGTAGGCCTTCTCGGCAATTGACGGAACGGCGGCGCTTCCCAGTTCGGTATTCGCAAGACTGTGCCGGGTAGCGAGCTCCGCACACTGTCTCTGAAGCCATGGGTCATCGCTCAAAGCCAACAATGTCAGCGGCGGAACGGCGGCAGAGCCATCCTGGATAGCCGAAACTATCCGGGGAAGCAGCCGTTCGATCATCTCCCAATCGCATGCGCGCAAAGCCGCGGCTGCGAGGCTTCCCAGTATATCGCCATTGCCCGGATTGACCTCCAAAGCCCTGGCCAGCACCTGCTCTGCCTTGTCGAAGCGCTTCAGCAGCAACAGCATGAGGCCGGCATTGTAGAGCGCCCGGGGATCGGAGGGCCGCAGTTGCAGCACACGCATGGCGCTGTCCAGCCCTTCTTCGGTGCGCCCCAGTGCCTGCAAAACCCCGGCGCGATTATTCCAGGCGTCCGCCATCGCCGGAAATTTCGCGACAATGCCATCGAGAACCGCCAGGGCGTCGTGCCAGCGCTGTAATAGCGCAAGGGCCGTCGCCTGATTGTACAAGGCCCCAACATGGCCGGGTTCGATTTCAACACAACGTGCATAGGCCTGCACCGCTTCTTCCAGGCGACGCAGCATGGCCAGGGCGGTTCCACGGCCATAATGAACGGCCGCAACGTCAGGCGCGGCCTGCAGCGATGAATCGAAGGCAGCCAGCGCGCCGGCAAAATCTCCGGATTCGTGCAGGCGTGCGCCCCTACGATAATTTTCTTCCGCGGCGCTCATCATCTTACAGGCAAGCCTTTAAAACCGGCCGTTCAATTGAAAGTCATACCTACACCGAAGCGGTGCACTTCCCAACATTCCACTGGACCCGATCTTTGGCGCATGACCTAATAGGGTCGCAAGGGAGGTGCACACCTCCAGGAATACGTAAAATCCTCTATGGAGCCGGAATGAATAGGTCTTTTGCATTCGCCATGCTGGGCAGCGCACTCATGATTTCGCCTGCGCTGGGCGATACGCGCGACGATGTCTATGCAGCGTCCCAGCGATGCCGAGTTCTCCAGGATGACCGTGCGTGGCTGGAATGCATCTACGGGGCCCAGCAGCCCATGCGCGCGAAATTGGGGCTACCTCCCGCAACGGAAGTCCAGCAACGCCTTGTTCCGCCCGCCGGTTCGTCGCCGGCCATGGCAGCCTCGCCGCAAATCATGTCGCCTTCTTCGCAACCACAGCCATCGGTGCAACCCCATCGCAAGGCGAGCCTGATGCAAATACTAACCGGCAGCGCGCCACCGGTGGCGGTCTCGACCCTTGCATCCGTGCAGTATGACAGCCAGGGCGCCTTTGTCGCCACTTTGCAGAACGGTCAGGTCTGGCGCCAGGTCAACGCGCTCGGGGAAAAAGCCCGGCTGAAGGTGGGGACCAGGATAACCATCACGCCGGGCGCCATGGGCAGCTACAATCTCAAGGCAGCTGACGCGTCCCACGTCTACAAGGTTGAGCTGAAATCGTAAGTCCCTCGATCGGCGCTAGTCTCAGTATGTGACGGCAACGACAACGGTCGCCACGCCGGACACCTTGTTCACTATTTTCGAAATCGATAGTGTCCGTTCACCGGAAGAATTCCCTGCATATCTTGGGCATAGGCTACAGAACGGAACTGACAATGGCGATTTCTCACGAGGTATTTCCGCTCTTTGTCGAACCGTATTTCCGGGCAAATATCGCCGGTGTCATCAGTGCAGAGCAGATCAAGTTCATCCAGGGCCTGAAAATGGTCAACAATATGGAGAATCTGATCTCGGAGAATCTCTATATTTTCGAGGAGCCCGAGCTCAAGAGCATCAAGGATGCGATCCAGGAAATACTGGATATTTACGCCCGAGAAGTCTTGTGCATCGATCAGAAGCTTTACGTGACCCAGTCCTGGTCCCTGATTAACAATCCCGGCGTGGGCATGCACGGCCATTCGCACTCCAATTCCATACTCTCCGGCTCAATCTATTATTGTGAACTGCCCGCACCGCCCGCGACCATGGTTTTCACCCGTCATGTCAGCTATCAGCAGATCGATCTTCCGCCGGATGCCAGCAAGCGCAACATCTACAACACGCCGATAAACCGGGTCATTCCGAAACAGAACGATGTCATTCTGTTCTCGTCGCGCCTGACCCACATGGTCGAGCCGAACACGTCGGGCCAGCCGCGGCATGCCATCGCTTTCAACACTTTCGTCAAGGGCAAATTGGGCAACTATCGCGACGTGTCGGAGCTGAACCTCTAGTTTCCTGTGCCGTCGCGCGCATGCGGCGGCCTTGCAAACCTGCGTCGGACATCGGATCGGAGAAAATGCATGGCAGGCGAACTGAGCAGACGCGCGATTATTGCGGGCACCGCGGCAACCAGCGCCCTGCTGACAACTGGCGCCGCAGCAAAGTCGCATGCAGGCTTGGAGAGCACCGGCCTGCCCTCCGCTGAAATCAAGATAACCGGCATTGAAAGCTTCGATATCCAGTTGCCCCCGGCACAGGACGGCAAAAGGTTTCTGCCGGCCTATCGCGGCATGACCGTCGGACGCAACAATGTGGTCAAAATATCCACGAACGCAGGCGTTGCCGGCTATTCGTTTCTTGGGGCGACGCTCCACGAAGTGCCCAATGCCGCCGCATTGCTGGTCGGCAAGAACCTGTTTGCCGTTGATGCCTATCTGCCCCGCGGCCTGCTGAACTGGCCCGCCGTCGAGGAAGCCATGTGGGACGCGATTGGCCGGGTGGCAGGCCAGCCGCTGTGCCGGCTTATGGGCGGCGCGAAGCTGGAAACAATGCCGGTCTACCTGACCTATGTGTGGCCGGTACCGGAGGATCAGGTGCCGCCCGCGGCGCAGGCCGATCAGGCCAGGTTGGTGCGCGGGGCCGGCTTCAAAGCCATGAAGATCCAGATGATGCGCACCGACTTTCGGCAGGATGTCGAAGCGACAGCGCAAATGCTGGCAGCCGCCGGTACAGGATTTCGCGTCATGGTGGACCGTACCGCAGGCGCCAAGGGCCTCTGGACCTATGACCAGGCTCTGTCGGCCGCCAAGGCGCTGGCAGCCGTCGGGGTTTATTGGCTGGAAGAACCCCTGTCGCGCGACGACTATGAGGGCCCGGCACGGCTTCGCCAGGAAGTCCCCGGCTTGATCATCACTGGCGGCGAAGGATGGAAGGGTTTGCCGGCGTTCCGCAAAAGCCTTGAACATGGCACATATGGCATATTGCAGCCGGAGATGCGGACATGCGCCGGCCCCCTGACAATGCGCAAGATCGGAGCGATGTGCGATGCCTGGGATATTCCCATCGCACCCCATGCGGCGACCGGCCTGGCCCTGGCAGGCCGGCTTCAGGTTTCAGCGGCAATGGGATCCCTCATCCAGGAAATCGGCGTGCTTGAGCCCGGCGCTTTTCCCTGGGATGTCTGGGACGCTTATCGGCCGATATTCCACGGCGCGCGCCCCTTCGACTTCCAGGATGGCGCAATCGTGGTCCCGCAATATCCCGGCCTCGGCCTCAATATCGATGAGAAGGCTTTGGAGAAATATCGCGTCCCGGGTTTCGAGAGGCGGGGCACGCCCGGCGTCTCGCCCGTCTAGCGGGCATTCCTTGGTGATATCCCGGGAGGGCCAATGGCTGAAAAATACCGAACGATCTGGTTGGCGTCTTTTACGCCCAGATTCTCCGGACCGCCTTAGCTGGTAGTGCCCGGCGAGACGACGACGGGCGCCGGAACGGTGGTTCCCCCACCATTGGATATGACGGTAGCGATAAGCGCCACAGCCCCCGCTCCGAGCACTGCGAGCAAAATGGTATTGTCGCCCGCTTGAGCCTGCTTCACGCCGGCAGGCTTCCCGGCCGGCAAAGGTCCCAAGTCCCCAGCCAGGGCACCTGAGGTCGTTAAGGCCAACGCTACAAAAGTTGAAAGAATCCGCATCAGTCACGTCCCCTGCTGATTTTTACCAACAGTGCATGCCGATCATAAATCAATCAAGCTCGGTCACCACCATCGCGTCTCACTTAGTGAGAGACCGTACGGCACTTCTTCCAATGCCGGCGAGAGAAGATAATCAGGATTTACAGCCCTATCCATGAGCAGCGAACATCCGAGAGGTCCATGTACTGAGAGGGCAACGCACTCGCGTCCTGAATTTGCGGACGGGAATGCGCATCACGCAAAATAGCTTCAGGGCGTATTTGGCATCACCGGCGGCTGTGGCGTGGTGAATGGGATCATAAGCCAGTGGCTATAGTTCGGGTTCGGTTTCCAACCCGGCTTGCAGTCGCAGTCCACCAAGAATTTCCAGAGAATATATTCGGCTCTCGATCTGACTTGATGGTCCGTAACGCGTTTGGCGTCGCGATCTGCCGCAAGCACCTGCATTTCCGACGCGTAGACTTCAAACGCCTGCATCTTTGTCAAGTTGATAGCCTTGGCAAAGCCGCGTTCAGCAGCCAATTGGCAAGCTTGCCACTCGGAATAGGTCTTGAATTCCTTTGCAGTCCATCTGGTTTTGCAGGCGACCGTCTCCTGCTGCAGTCCGGCGGCAGCCGCTGGCATAACGGATTTGTCATAGTTGTCTGCGCAGCCTGCCAGCATCAGCAAAGAAATGGCAACGATCAGAGTATGATTCATACCTGCGCCTACCTGTCTCCGATGAATTCCACCAGATCCATGATCGTAAACCTGGCCTTACCCACCCGGCAATCTCCATCATTGGGGGCGAACGCTTGATAGGGAAGCTGGAAAAGGCCCGGCGCCCGTCCTAGGGGGGAAGCGCCGAGCCTTTCCCAAATAGGGTGAGATCTTCCCAGCTCAACCCGCAAGCAGCTTATCCAAACGCCGCGGGTAGCTAGCCCTCTTTGGCTTCGGACACCATTTCCGCCTAATCCGCGCCGGGGCGGCGTCCGAACAGCAGCGAGATATTGATCCGCTTGTTCAGATAGCCTTCGTCAAAGCGACAGTCGCTGGTCTTGTGAAAGAGGTCGGACTTGAAGATGACGGCGCGGTTGGCCCGATGAGGCACGCGCGTCAGGCGTCCGCCTGACCGTTTCAGGAAATCTCGCGCCAGCGCTTCGTCGCCATTGAAGCGGCGCATTTCTTCGCCGGGCGGCGCACTGATATCCCAGATATCCATGCCGCCGCTTTCGGAGTCGAGGTTGGCTTCGTCCGGCGCAATATAAAAATTCACATTCACGGCCGAATTATCAGCATGAATGTTGGTGCCGGTGGACAGTTCACTGTCATACTTGAAGGCGCCCAAGTAGCGGAAATCATGCATGCCGATAATCTGCGGGAAGGTCGTACGGATCTCCTCTGCAATCTGCGCCATCAGCGGACAGGCAAACCCGTCTTCCGGCGTCGCGCCGATATAGCCGGCGTCGTAATTTCGCCGCCAGATCGTCGAACCGGCGCAGTAGAGGCGCAGCCTTTCCAGCGCTGACGGGGTAAGAAAATTGTCGATCACGACCATCTGCGGCTGACTGTCATGCCATTGTTGTGTCAGTTGCAGGTTCGCATTGGCCGGATTGACGGCCGGGCAAGACAGGCGCGCTCCATCCTCCAGATGGAAATCCAGCCCGCCAGACCCAAGCCGTTGGGCTAGGTAAGCCTCCTGCTCACGATCATGCTTGCCCCGGTGCGCCGGCTCTGGCCTTTCTTGCCGCCAGGGACGTCCACCATGGACGATCGCGGCACGTTTCATATAGTGCGCGAACCCCTCGGCAATATGGCCTGTTTCCGAAAGGATAGAGCCCAACCGGAAATGAGCCTCGGCATGGTTTGGCGCCAGAGCGATCGCCTCGCGATAGCTTGCGACGGCAGCGTCCATCCGGCCCTGCTCCACCTGGGCTGTGCCGCGCTCGACGCACAGGTCCGCCGGGCTTGGAGTCAGGGCAGTCCGTGCCTGCCGCAGCAGGGAATCTACCGCCGCACCGCCAAACCCACGCTGCTGTCCTCGCGTCAGCACCAGCTGCGCCTCTTTTGAATGGCCCGTGGCCAAAAGTGCACCGGCATAGGATAGCCAGTATTGTCCCACGTCAGGCCGGGATTTCAGTGCAGCCCGGAAGTACGGGACACTCGCCGCATCCGCGCCCCGCTGTGCCAGCAGCAGGCCAAGATTGTGATTGGCTTCATCATGCGCAGGCTCCTCGGCCAGGATTGCGCGGTACAGCGTTTCCGCGGCCAGGTTATCGCCCTGCGCTTGCCGAGCCATCGCCTGTTGCAGCAGAGTTTGAGAAGCAGAGGACATGGTGGTCATTCTAACCCCGGAAAACGGGCACGGACTAGAACTGCAGCCGGTCCTTCAGCTGAACCA